>ERZ779892.105-NODE-105-length-91698-cov-5.016662_pt1 | contig 91698 bp, 83 predicted proteins | sample MGYA00511552_ERZ779892 | MGnify/ENA primary metagenome ERZ779892 (study PRJEB29588, sample SAMEA2154561) | human gut metagenome | biome: human gut; feature: human-associated habitat; material: faeces | place: Denmark | collected 2008/2010 ... | reverse complement strand
CATGATGAAAGAGATATTCGATATATTCCTATATTATATTTGTAAATATTCAATATACTAAGAAGTTAACTCCTGAATTGAATATTAAATATAAATATTTAGATTGGGCTTCTATAGTTTTATTGGTAAGTTCTGGTTTATGGTCATTATTAACAGCCATGAGTGATATGTTCGCTAAAGGATTTGACTTATTATTATCAAATATTTTTATAGGGGCAACTGCAATGGGTTTACTTTCATTAAGTATGAGTGTTCCTATGATGTTGCAATCAATATGTACTAGCTTATCAATTTGTTTTGCCCCTTCATGGACATTGTTTTATGCGAAAGGAGATAATGATAAATTAAAAAAGGAATTGATAAAGTCTATCAGGATAATGGGCTTTATCTCTTTAATACCTCTTTGTGTATTATTCTCTTATGGTGATATCTTTTATTCTTTGTGGTTGCCTACTCAAGATTATCAAATGATATATTATTTAACTATAGTGGGATGTATAGGTTATATCTTTTCATTTCCTCTTGACTCTTTATGGGAAATTTTTACAGTAACTAATAAAGTAAAACTAGCAGCAATAAATTTAATTGTAAATAATTTTGTAGTATTTGGTATTGTATTAGTTGGTATGTTTCTAGTGGAATCTGATATTGCTAAACTATTTATATTGGCAGGAACACGTTCTTTAATGATTACTTTTCGATCATTAACATTCCTTCCTATTACAGGTGCAAAACTAATAAATATGAAAGCTATTGATTTGTATAAACCTGCTTTTAAAAATGTATTATCAATGTTGATAATATTTGCTATATCAATGATATTTAAAAGATTAATATATAATTCAACTTGGTTAAGTTTTTTAATTTGTTGTGGTTTTACAATTATTATAGGTATAATTATTAATATATGTATAACATTGAAGAAATCGGATAGAGATTATATGTTGTCAATTATTAGAAATAAGTTGAATATTTAATAGAGATTTTTGGTTTAGGATGAAAAAGAAAATGACGATATTTACTCCAACCTATAATAGGGCTCATACTATTACAAGAGTTTATGATAGTTTGCTTCGACAAGACTGGAGTCTCTTGTCAGAAATAGAGTGGCTCATAGTTGATGATGGTTCAGTTGATAATACAGAGTCATTAGTTTCATTTTGGAAGAGTGAGAAACTTCCGTTTACAATACGATATATTAAACAAGTAAATGGTGGTAAACATACGGCTTTTAATAGAGCGACAAAAGAATCAGAAGGAGAGTTCTTTTTTACAGTTGATTCTGATGATTGGTTAGCTGATAACAGTATCAAATATATATTTGAAATGTTAGATCGCATATTAAATGCAAAAGATATTGTTGGTATTATTGCTTTGAAATGCTTTCCTGATGGAAAACTTATAGGAAATTCTTATCCTATAAATTGTGAGAATAGTTCTGCATATAATTTATTTTTACAAGGATATGGAGGTGAGCGCAGTCTTGTGTTTAGAACTAGCATAATTAAACAATATCCATTTCCAGTAATAAAAGGAGAATATTTCTGTACTGAAAGTGTAGTTTATGATCAAATAGATTTAAAATATAAATATCTTGTTAGTAATCATATTTTAACAGTATGTGAATATCAGGAGGATGGATTAACTAGTAATATATTCCCTTTAATGGTACAAAATTCAGTGGGATACAAAATCTATTATTCTCAACGAATTGATATGGCAGTATCATTAAGAGAACGAATAGGTTATGCAATACGTTATAATGCTTTTAATCTGTTAAAAAAAGATTCTATATATGATTATAAAGGTAAACATAAGTTGGTTTTGTGGTTGATGTTTCCATTTGGATTGTTGGCTTATTTTTATTATAAATTAAGAAAATAATGAGAGTTTTTGTTATATTAATCATTGTCCTTATTTGGATATTTTCTCTTGTAAATGAATCCGGATTTGGATTATCATTTCATACTGGTGAGAAGATGAATTGGTTAATATTTATATGGTTTTTGTATTTATTTTTAGTAAAAAAGCGCACATTTATACCGACAATGAATAAAGTTAGTTTAATTGGCTTTATTCTCTTTTTTATTTTTGTTCCTTTTTGTGTAAGTACTGAGTGGGATGGAGCTACTTATCTTGTCTCTTTTTTGACGATATTTTGTTTTTCTAATATTAATATATCAACCAAAGAACTTTCTTTTTCTGCTTTTATTATTGGTCTTTTAGGATTAGGTTTGATAACAATATATGTAAGAACAGAAATTTTGAGTGGTTGGAATGATAATGCAATAGCCATGTTGACATTGTTTAGTTTTATATACTTTTCTATTTTTTTTAATTCGAGTCGAAAAAAATGGATTAGGTTTTTGTGTTGGATGATGACTTTTATCTATAGTGTTCAAATTGCAGAGACTGATAGTAGGGGGGGAATGTTATTTATGTTAATAGCTATTATTATGATGTTTTGTCGTGATATTACTCGAAAAATTATTTTAAGTTTTAAAACAAGAGCTTTAATTATCTATTTTCCACTTATAATGGCAATAATCGTAGTTTGGATAGCATCGCAAAGTTGGTTTGAGGAACTTGATAACTGGTCTTTGTTAAATTATGAAAAACCAATTTTTAATGGGCGTGATAAATTGTGGAAAGCGACCTTTGATGATATAATGAATTATCCTTTTGGAAGAGGGGAATTTGTCATTAACTATCATAATAGTGTTGTAGCTTGTATAGGAGTCTTTGGTGTTATAGGGTGTTTTTTGTGGTGTAATTTTTTTAAAAGACAATTAACTGTGATGTCTAAGTACCTTGGAGATTATGTGGTATATGCATGTATGTGTGCTTTTATTTTGATATATTTACAACAATCTGTGGAGTTAGGTTTTATTTCTCCGATGCCTAATATGCTACCTTATATGATTTTAGGACTTGGTCTTGGTAAAGTTCGTTGGTATGAAAGAAAACAGTAATTATATGGCAAAGATTAGTATTATAATACCAGTTTACAACACTGGAAAGTATCTTTATAAGTGTGTTGATTCTGTTTTAAATCAGACTTATAGAAACATTGAGGTCATTATTATAGACGATGGCTCCAAAGAAGAAACGGCTCGAATATGTGATGAAATAGTAGCAAAAGATGATCGTCTACGTCTTATACATAAACAAAATGAAGGAGTTAGTGTTGCCCGTAATGTAGGGCTTGATATGGTTACAGGTGACTATGTTGGTTTTGTTGATAGCGATGATTGGATTGACTTAGATATGTATGATACTCTTGCTCGTGAAATGGAGACATACGATGCTGATATAGTGATGTGTGATGCAACTACTATTTGGGATGATGGTAAAACAAAAGCTGATACTTTTATGTGTTTACCAGATAGTTGTATTTTGTCTAAAAATGATATTACCTCCAAACGACTACTTGAATTGGCAGGCTCATGTTGTCGCGCCTTATATAAAGTGCGACAAATTAAAGGAAGTGATGTACGCTTTCCTGTTGGTTTGAAATTTTCGGAAGACCGTATTTTTAATATGATAGCTTTAGGTGTTGCAAAGCAATTCCGCTATATTAAGAAATCGTTCTACAATCGTTATGTGAGAGAAGGCAGTTGTGTAAATACATTTCATAGCGATTTTGTAAGTGTAACATTAGGGGTAAATGAGGTTATGAACGATGTTCTTCGTAAATATTGGGATGAAAACTATATACTCGTTTTTGAACAGCGTAACCTTAGAAGTATAGGGAATCATGCTGTTAACATTTTTCTTGTTAATGATATGCCTATGAGTATAAAATGGAAAGAGGCGAGAAAATTGTGTCAAGATCAGCAATTGCAGGATGTTTTAAAACGACAGCACAATTTAGGTTTTCTGTTACGTCGAATTATAGATAAAAAAATATACATCTTATATCTATTATCATTAAAAGAAAGAGTGAAAAATATTATAAGACCATTCATTAAATAGCAAGAAATAAAAAATACAGGAAAGTGTTATATTTTATCTGTATGTCTTAAGAATGATAGTTTAATATATGATTGTGTTTTATAAAAATATTAATAAAATGTTCTTAAGTGGATTATCTCTTTGAAATAGTAGAGTTTCAAACTATAAATAGTATTGATAAATAATGAAAGTTAGTGTATTAATGCCCGTATACAATGGTGCACAATATCTACAAGAAGCCATTGATAGTATATTAGGACAAACATATAAGGATTTTGAGTTTGTCATAATAGATGATGGTAGCACTGATGAATCAGCCGTTATTATTGCAAATAATGCTGCTAAAGATAATCGTATAGTTTCATTACGAAATGAAAACAATTTAGGTATTTGTGTAGCCTTAAACAAAGGTTTAGATATATCCAAGGGAGAATATATTGTACGCATGGATTGTGATGATATATCGGAACAGAATCGTTTAGAAGTGCAAGTTGCTTTCATGGATTCACATCCCGAATTTGGATTAGTTGGTTCAAAAATCAGAATTTTTGGAGATGGAATTAGACAACCTTATGTTTTTGATTTTGAAGATGACTGGCGAATGTGTATGGCTAATATGCTTTTTGCTAGTTGTGTAGCTCATCCCTCCGTTATTATCCGTACAGAGATCCTTCGAAAATATAATCTTTGTTATGATGATGAATTTAGAGGATTAGAGGATTTTTATCTGTGGTGGCAATTGGCAAAATATGCTAAGATAACAAATATTCAACAACCATTATTAAATTATCGCCAGCATATCAAGCAAGTTACAAAGAAAGTGTATGATGAAAGACATTTTGCAAAAGGTCGTAGATTTTTGAATGAACGTCTCTTTTTTTGGGGAATAGGATTATCTGATTTTCAGAAGGATTTGATGTTGCGATATATATATAATTTTCGATTTGATGACAGTCAGGTAGAGGATTTTATCTTTCTATGTAAGAGAATATTGTTAGATATGAAAAAATCAAGATCTGAGTTAAGACCTTTCGCAAAATTGTTAATGGCTGGTGCAATATCTCAATGCGTTAATAATTCAGATTTGTTGAAAAAAGCAAAAAAATATTATGCTTGTAAAGCATTCTTTAGTGGTTGTATTCCATTTACGTGGTTTCTTAAATATTTCATTCGTCAAATTTTGAGTAGATGAAGGTTAGTGTCATAGTTCCGGTATATAATATAGAAGAGTATGTTTCATATTGTATCGAGAGTTTAGTTGGACAAGATTATCAAAACTTGGAAATAATTCTTGTTGACGATGGGAGCAAAGATTTGTCATTTAAAATATGTGATGAGTGGAGTAAACGTGATTCTCGTATTAAAGTAATTCGTAAAACCAATGGAGGATTATCTAGTGCACGTAATGTGGGATTGGATTTTGCTACCGGTGAATATGTGTTGTTTATTGATGGTGATGATTATTTGGCAAATGGTGCAATTTCGGCAATGATGAGTATTATAGAAACGAAAGAAGTAGATTTTGTGCAATTTGGCTACGAAGAGGTTTACAGTTATGTAGGTTTATCTGATGCATTAAAAATAAATCCAGAAAAAATAAGAGACTCTCTTAAAACGATGTTTATTGTGCGAGATAAGAATGAAATGTTTAAGATGTTGTATCTTCTGGGAGGTGTTGCTGCCAGCGCTTGTACAAAGTTTATGCGCCTTGATATAGTAAAGAAACTTCGTTTCAAAGAGGGGATACTTCATGAAGATGAACAATTTACATCTCGTCTTTTGTATCAGGCAAATAGTGTATGCTATGTTAATGAGTTTTTACCTTATAAATATGTGATGCGTGAAGGTAGTATAATACATGCTGCTTTCAATGCAAAAAAAGTTTATGATCTTTCTGTAATGTATGAAGAACGTATAGAGATGCTAAATAAAGTAAATTATAAAGATTTAGTCAATACAACAGCTAGTAGATATTTTGGAATGCTCATTTTACTGTATGGACAAGCAAACAAAATGAATGATAAAGAAGCATGTGCTTTTATGAAAAGAAAAGCGAGATACCTATTAAATAATTTTGATATGCAATTCTCTACAACTAACGGAATAATAGCTCGTCTGTATCGGTTAGGGATTCCAAGTATAGATATTTATTATGGATTAAGAAAATTCTTAGGAAAATGAGTAAAATAAGAAATGCAATAACGAAGATTCACAACGAGTGGAGATGTTATTGTGAGCGAAAAAAGCTAAAATATACAGATTTTTCGATTATCTCAAATAACTGTTGGGGGGGATTAATTTATCAGAAGTTTGGTTTGCAATATACATCTCCAACGGTGGGCTTATTTATTTTAGATGAAGACTACTTGAAATTTGTGGAACAATTGGATTTTTACCTTGCTCAACCATTAAAATTTATTGATCCACGTATGTCTAAGCATCATGACTATTTATATCGTGAACATAACAAAGAAATCACATATCCGGTAGCTCGCTTAGGTGATATAGAGATATTTTTTATGCATTATCATTCTAAAGAGGAGGCTGAGATAAAGTGGAAATATCGTACCATGCGATTGAATCGTCATCGTTTACTGATTAAGTTCTCACAACGCCAAAGTAATACAACAGATGTTCTTGATCGTTTCGCGGCTATACCATTGAGGAATAAACTCTGTTTTACTCCACTGTTATATGAATCATCTCAGTGTAATTTTGTTTATATAGAGGCTCTTAAGCAGCTAAATATACAAGGTGGTGACGAAACCCCTTTTACCCTTGAGGCTGTTGATATTTGTGAGGTAATTAACAATTTGGAAGAAGAATGAAGAATATTTCTGGGACTCATGATTGTTACGGTTGCGGTGTTTGTACAATTGCTTGTTCAAAGCGTTTGATAAGGATACGTCTTAATAAGGATGGTTTTTATGAACCATATATATATAATATAGACGAATGTACTAACTGTGGATTATGTGTCGAATCTTGTGCTTTTGCTCATAAAGAGTGTGCCAATGCTATGGCATATCCAATTGAATGTTATGGTGCATGGAGCAACTCAAAGGAAGTTTTACGTAAATGCTCTTCGGGGGGCGTAGGATTTGAAATAGCTCACACTGCAATAAAACATGGATACAATGTGTGTGGAGTGAAATATGATATTTACAAGCGTAGAGCTGAACACTATGTTGCCATGACTTTTGAGGATTTGGAACATAGTAAGGGGTCAAAATATATACAGAGTTATACACCTGATGGATTTAGGGCAATTAATCGAAGAGAGAAAAATTTAGTATTTGGTACTCCTTGTCAAATAGACTCTATGCGACATTATGTTCGCAGATTTAAAGTAGAAGATAATTTTGTACTTGTAGATTTCTTTTGCCATAGTGTGCCATCAATGTATGCTTGGTATAAGTATTTAGATGCTGTTGAGAAAAAAATAGGAAAATCACAAGATGTGGTTTGGCGGGATAAAGAGACTGGGTGGCACGATTCATGGGTAATGAAGATAAAGGGTGATAAAGCAAAATATACTTCTTGGTGGTCGAAAGGAGATGTATTTTATCGTCTTTTTTTAGGTGATTATTGTTGTAATAAGGCTTGCCAGAAAGCTTGTAAATATAAATATAACCGCAGTTCTGCTGATATTCGTATTGGTGATGCATGGGGTAATGAATACAAAGACAATGAGAAAGGTGTTAGTGCACTGATTGCTTTTACGGCAAAAGGACAAGAAATAATTTCTTTGTTAAAGAGCAGTTGTACTTTGGAGCCACAGCCATTTTCAGTTATTGCGGAAGGACAGATGAAGAAAAATGTTGGTGAAACATGGGCTACTCCTATTGTTCGTAGATTAATAAGGGAGAAGTATACGTTGGCGTTGTCGGATTGGAACAAATTGTTTTTTGTTAATTTTTTGCTTATGCGTATTGTTGGTAAGCTAAAGGCTGTTACTAGAGGTCTGTGTAGAACGTCAAAAAAGAAAATAGGTATTATGACTATGCATAAAGTCATAAATTCAGGTTCGGCACTTCAAGCTTTTGCGTTACAAAAGAAGTTGGAACAGTTAGGTTATATTAGTGAAATTATTGATTACATTTTTCCAAATGCAGCCCATGTTCCCACATCGAAACGACAACGCTTATGGATGGAATATGCGCCACAATGGTTACAATATTGGCATAAAATGCGCTATTTGCGAACGGTACCGAATGACAGAACTCGTCTTATTCGATTTACTGAATTTTATAAACACAATTTGAAATTAAGTAGTCGTACATATCCATCTATAAAATCGTTGTTAAGTCATACACCAAAATATGATTTATATATGACTGGCAGTGATCAAGTATGGAATCCCCAGCATGTAAAAAATGATGGTTCTTTTTTATTTTCATTTTTAAAGGGAATGGAACCACGAGTATCTTATGCAGCTAGTTTTACAACGTCGGAATTACCTGATAATGTATTTCCCACTTTTGCCAAACTACTCCCTAAATATAAATATCTTAGTGTAAGGGAAGCTTCGGGAATACAATTAGCAATACGACTTGGGGGATGTACGCCTAAACTCGTTTGTGATCCAACATTGTTGTTGAAAAAAGAAGATTACCATGCTATTGCAGAACAATCGAATTTTAAACCACAAGGAAAGTATATTTTGGCATATATTTTGACGTATGCCTACGATCCATATCCTTATATCCGCTATATAATTGAGGATGTGAAAAAACAATTAAGATTACCAGTTATTATTTTACAATCTCATCATAAAGAAGATGAAGTGGACACAATCGTAAATGATGAGGGACCTTGTGAGTTTTTGTGGTTGTTTGAACATGCAGAATTTGTTATCACTACAAGTTTTCATGGGACAGCTTTTGCTCTTAATTTTGAAAAGCCATTCTATTCTGTTGTACAGAATGAAACCACGACGGATAGTCGTATAGTAAGTTTGTTACAGCGTGTGCATCGTACTGATAGCATTCTTGTTTATAACAGAGATAGAGTGGATAAGGTACAACCGCAACAAGTTGTGAATAACCAATATTTGGAAGAATTTCGTAATGAAAGTATTAGTGTGTTAAGCAATATGATAGTAAATGTGAAAAAATAAAATACTTTTAGCAATGGCTGGTTTTCTTTTAAAGGTTAAAAATAAAATAGCGTATGAAAAAATGAGATTGATAATCTACTTTAATCATTTTATCTGCTATGTAATGAAGAATCCTGTAATATTATCCATGGACGAAACCATAGATGCTATTGTAAAAAGAAAAGCTTCTATTTCTCGTTATGGTGATGGAGAGTTTGATATCATATTTGGACGAACACAAGGTTTTCAAGGCTTGGATAACAAATTAGGTGAAAGATTAAAAGAAGTTTTAATTCACAATGGGGAATCTGATAACTTTTTGGTTGCTTTACCTGACTGTTTCGGCCGTTTAGATCATTTTACACTTGAAGCACAGATTCATTGGAAAGTTCGTTTAGATAAAGAACGTTACATGTGGTATAAGATAATGAACAGAAAATCGCCATATTATCATGCTCAGATATCACGTTTTTATTTTGATTGGGCTGATAAAACACAATCATTCAAGTGGGTAGATAAACTGAAAAAAATTTGGGCAGGTAGAAATGTTTTAATTGTGGAAGGTTCTAAAAGTAGAGTGGGAGTTGGTAACGATCTATTTGATGGGGCTAGTTCGATTCGAAGAATTTTGTGTCCTGCAGTAAATGCCTTTAATAAATATGATAAAATTATTAGGCAAGTATGTGAGCTTGCAACCCCAGGTGATTTAATCCTAATAGCATTAGGACAAACTGCTAGTGTTCTTGCTTATGATTTGTATAAAATGGGATATCAAGCTGTAGATATTGGTCATGTGGATATAGAATATGAATGGATGAAGATGGGTGCAACAAAAAAGGAGCGTATAAAAGGTCGTTTTATGAACGAAATAGATGGTGGGATGTTTATTGATGAATGTTTCGATGATGCTAATTATTTTTCTCAAATAATTTGTACAATAGAATGAAAAAAAAGAGAATTTTTATATACATGCACCAATGTATATTGAAAGGAGGGGTTGAAAAAGTTTTTTATAATCTGCTTAATAATTTGCCGTCTGATAGATACGATGTAACCGTATTATGTGTAATGGCATACTTACATGGGGATATTAATGATAATTTATATCCTTCATTTGTTAAGAGACGCTGGTTGTATTATGATGAATGGTCAAATAACGGGTTAGTCAAGTTGTGCCAACGTATTCATAATAAATTTTTCCCAACTTTTTATAAATGGTACTTAAGACGGTGTCATTTTGATGTTGCTATTGCAGCACAAGAGGGGATGTATGCAAAATTTATAGATGAGAATATTCATGCAGACAAAAAAATATTGTGGATACACAATGATATAGCTATCTGTCATTGGACTGAAAAAACGTTTGGTAGTATTGAAAACGAAAAAGCTTGCTATAAAAAGTATGACAGCATAGTTTGTGTATCGGAGGCAGTAAAAGAAAGTATGTTGAATGTATTTGGGAAGATGAGTAATTTATGTGTCCGTTATAATCCAATTGATACATTTGAAATAGAAAGAAAATTAAGAGAACCTTTGCCACAAAGAGAAAAAGAACCTTTGTTTGTGTGTGTGGGTAGATTGGTAAATCAAAAAGGTTATGATAGGCTTCTTTGTGCTAGTGAAAAGCTAAATTCAAAAGGATATAAGTATTCGGTGTGGATTATAGGCGAAGGAGAGGATAGACCCTTATTGGAGAGTGCGATCAGAAAAATGCAATTGAAGAATATTAAGCTTCTTGGTGAACAATCTAATCCTTTTGTTTATATGAAACAAGCAGATTGGCTTCTTTTACCATCAAGGCATGAGGGATTTGGGATGGTTCTTCATGAATCATTGTATTGTGGTACTCCAGTTCTTACAACTTTGGTTGCGGGAGCAAAAGAACTTCTTGGAGATAGTAAATATGGGATAATTGTTGATAACTCAGAAGATGGAATATATAATGGTATGAAATTAGTATTGGATATTCCAGATTTGCACCAAAGGTATGCAGAGTTGTCTGTACAACGAAAATCTTTTGTAGATATAAAGAGAAGAATTAGAGATATTGAGACATTGTTTTAAATTCAATATTTATAAATTATGATACCTAAGATAATTCATATATGTTGGCTTTCAGGAGATGAATTTCCAAATAATATAAAAGTATGTGTTGAGTCTTGGAAGAGAGTACTTCCTGATTACGAAATTCGGATATGGGATACAAAGCGTTTTAATATTGATAGTCTTTTATGGACTAGGCAAGCATTTGATGTGAAAAAGTATGCGTTTGCAGCTGATTATATTAGATTATATGCCTTATATACAGAAGGTGGAATTTATTTAGATTCAGATGTGATGGTGTTTAAGTCTTTTGATGACTTGCTTGGTCTACCTTATTTTATAGGTGAGGATAATGTCCATTGTTTTGAACCTGCAATTATTGGAGCTGAAAAAGGCTGTTTATGGATAAAGGATATTCTTGAAAGATATGAAGATCTACCCTTTGTCAACACAGATGGCTCTTATAATATGCGAAGTCTGCCGAAGGTTTTTCATGATAAACTGACTTCTAAATATAAATTCTATAAAGTTGAGTCTATTTCTGATTTTAAGAGGAAAGAAGAGGTAATTAATGTTTTTCCTCGTGAATGGTTTAATTCTCGTGATTTTGTAGCTTCAAAGCAATATGCACAGGCGTACTGTTCACATCAGTTTGCTGGTACTTGGTTAAAACCGACAAATAAGGTAAAGAGACTTTGTAAAAGTTTATTACCTCGTAAAGTGCTAAATTTTATATACTTGTTGCGTTATCAAATATTAGATAAGAATGTGATAAAAAAAAATCAAATTCCATATTTGAAACAATAATGTGATGATCGTAAGAGGTAGCCAATCATATAATTATAGTTTTCTAGTAACTTTATGAACTTAGTATGCTGGGAAATAATTAAAGAAGAGATAGTCTTTTAGATAATTGCTGATTAGTTTATATAATTATGACAAATACACCACGTATTACTGTAATAATGGGCATATATAATTGTGCTGATACATTGGTAGAAGCTTTAGAATCGTTAGAGGCTCAAACGTACAAGAGTTTTAAAGTTGTACTTTGTGATGACGGGTCAATAGATAGTACATTTAAAGAGGCAAAGAGATGGGCTGAGACTCATTTAAACTATATTGTGATTAAGAATGAACATAATATTGGATTAAACGCAACACTCAACCGTTGTTTGGAGTATGCTGATACAGAGTTCATAGCTCGTATGGATGGGGATGATCGTTCACTACCACATCGTTTTGAACTAGAAGTTGATTTTTTAGATAAGCATCCAGAGTACGCAATTGTGAGTGGTCCTATGTATTACTTTGATAATAATGGAATGTTTCGAAAAGGGAAAGGGCGTGGAGCAGTTACTAAACGAGATTTTATTATAGGAACCCCTTTTTGTCATGCTCCATGTATGGTGCGTCGGGAAGCGTATGAGAAGGTTGGTTACTATTCTGTTGATCCCAAATTGTTGCGTGTGGAGGATTATCATCTTTGGTTTAAGATGTATGCTGTTGGCTATAAAGGTTACATGCTTGAAGAACCTATATATGAAATGCGAGATGATCGTAATGCTGTAGCACGCCGTACATTGAAAAGTAGGTTAAATGAGGCCTATGTAATGCACATAGGATATAGGATGATCGGTTTGCCTTGGTGGACTCAGATATATTGTTTGCTGCCAATAATGAAAGGATTGATACCTATGTGGTTGTATAATCTATTGCGTCGTAAAATAGATTGGAACAGCGTAATAAAGTAATAAATGGAGATGGTATATAAAAATTGTAACAGTAAATTTAAAATAATCCGTGCATGCACAGTTCCTCAATCGTTGAGTTTTGTGACAAGTATGCTCCCAGACCTTCAGAAGAAGTATGATGTGGCACTTCTTTCTTCTTCTGGTGCTAAATGGGAAAATGTGCAGAAAATCTATCCTGATATAAAGTGTATAATAATAAATATGGAACGGCACATATCATTTGCTAAAGATATAAAATCTCTATGGCAGATATGGCGTACGTTTCGTTGTGAGAAACCTATAATGGTACATTCTATGACACCTAAGGCTGGTTTATTGTGTATGGTGGCTGCTTGGATGGCAGGTGTACCAGTGCGCGTACACACATTTACTGGACTGATATTCTCCACAACTACTGGATTTAAGAAAAAAGTATTGATGGCAACTGATTGGTTGACGTGTGCTTGTGCTACACATATCATTCCTGAAGGTGAAGGCGTAAAGAATGACTTATTAAATAATGGGATAACCAAAAAGCCGATGAAAGTACTAGGCTTTGGTAGCTGTCGTGGAGTTGATATTGGGCATTTTGACAGAACACCAATGGTTATAGCTCAAGCTAGAAAGTTGCGTAAAAATTGTAATTTTACCTTTATAGCTGTAGGTCGCTTAGTTGGTGACAAAGGTATTAATGAACTAGTTGAGGCTTTTGTTAAACTAAATAAGGAATATCCTTATACGTGTTTGGTTCTTGTTGGTTCCGAGGAAAAGGAACTTGATCCTTTAAAACCTGAAACAATAAAATCTATAGTAGAGTGTTCATTTATTGATGCGGTGGGTAGCCAGAGTGATGTTCGCCCTTGGTTTGCAGCATCAGATGTTGCGGTATTAGCGTCTTATCGTGAAGGATTTCCAAATGTAGTGATAGAGGCCGGAGCCATGGGGTTGCCACAGATAGTTACTGATGTCAATGGTTCACGTGAAATTATCAAAGAAGGTGAGAATGGTACAATTATCCCTCCCAAGGATAGTAATGCTCTTTATGAGGCCATGAAACGCATGCTTGATGCAGATTATCGTAACTCTCTTGCAAAAAATGCTCGCAAGTTAATTGTGTCAAGGTATGAACAAAGTTATGTTCGTAAGTGTTTATGTGATTTTTATGATGATATAATATAAAGATTGTAAAAATATAAAGGTGTTATTTTGTCTAAATTATTGGGAGAGATATTGATGTACTAATGATCCTCTAATCTCTTAATTATATAAGAAAAAATTCTAATCAAGTTACTATGTACTCAATTAAATAATGAAAAATATGTTACTAAATCGATTGCTATATTTGGGATATTATTTTAAGAAAATGAACTGGGAAAAATATAACCTTTTTTTGAATTATGTGAATAGGGTTTACGGAATTTCTAAATTGTACCTTTTCTTAAATTCTGTCTTTGATTCGATGAAATATAATATTTCTCCAATGGAATATTTTTTATTCCATTTTTGGGAAAAGAATTTTGTAGAGAAAGAAAAATGGGCAGGGACAGGATTTATGTATGAGTATCAGCGATTCATGAATCCATATTCAACAAGACATGTCTTGTTGAATAAAGGCGAATTTCTAAAACATAATGCCGAATTTATTACTCATAAATGGTTAGAAATAGATAATGGAAATTTTGATCAATTAAGAAAATTTATAAAATCAGTACAAGGTAAAAAAATTGTATTAAAAAATATTTCGGGTAATTGTGGAATTGGGGTCCAAATAATAGATACACGAACAACAACAGTTGAAGATATTATAGCGTTAGCAAAAGAAAATAATTTGACATTAGCAGAAGAATTTATATATCAACATGATGAATTAAATAAATTATCTCCATCTGCATTAAATACTGTACGTATTTTTACTCAAATTGTAGGTGATGAGGTTGTGATATTAGGCACGCGGTTGCGTATTTCTATTAATTCTAATGTGGATAATTTAGCTGCTGGTAATATGGCAGCAGCTGTTGATGAAAAAAGCGGAACTATTGTTAGACCTGCTATTTATAGCGACATAACAAAATCTCCTGAATCAGTTCACCCCGTAACAGGAGTAGATATTGTTGGTTTTCAAATACCCCATTGGGGATTGGTTATGAAAAAAGTCAAAGAAATAGCTTTGCATAATAGGGAAAATAGATCTGTCGGTTGGGATATTGCAGTGACAAATGATGGAGTGGATTTCATAGAAGGTAATCATGACTGGTGCAAATTAGTTTATCAATTGCCAGTTAATCAAGGATTAAAATTTGAGTTGGAAAAATATTATAAAGGATAGATATGATAAAATTATTGATTTATATTAAACATCATGTGTCATTTATCTGGTCTTTAGTGGAGTGGTTGAATACTACTGTGTTTTATTTTTTATATGGTCATGAATTGGGGAATCAATTAAACGGATTGTTAGAAAAATATAAAGGTGAGTTTTCCTATCGTTTATTAGATAATAATGATATGTATGCATTAAGCGATTTTTTTTCTATGCAACCGGAAAACTCTTTTATATTTTTTAAACCTCATGCTCTCGATGTATGTTCGTTAAAGAAGAAAAATAAAGATCGTTCTTTTTTGATGATCGGTGTTTTTGACGATCAGCAATTGATTGGATATTGTTTCCTAAGGTGTTTTTTTAATAAGCGGGCTTTTAGGGGAAAAATTGTAGATGTGAAATATCAGGGAAGGGGGATTGCCAAACAAATGGGGAACTTGACTACGGAAATATGTCAATTACTCAAATTTAGACTGTTTGCAACAATATCTAAAGATAATGTTAGGTCGATGGCTTCTTCAAGGGCAGTAAATAGAGTTAAGATTGTGAAGGAACTACCTAATGATTATCTATATGTAGAATATTTGTTAAAAGAATAGGAGTATGCTATTAAAAGGATTGTTTGACAAGATTGCATCTTTGGGAGGACTTCTTGTCCTTTGGCCTGTTTTGTTAATTTGCGCTATTTTGATTCGTTTAAAAATGCCGGGAGGGCCTATTATTTTTAAACAGCAACGAGTAGGGCAGTATGGTAAACTTTTTACCATGTATAAGTTTCGTTCGATGACTGTTGCACATGATGGTTCTTCTATCTCTGTAGCTGGCGAGAGTCGTATTACTCCTTTAGGCGCAAAGTTGCGTAAATATAAATTAGATGAGCTACCTGAATTATGGAATGTTTTGATTGGTAATATGAGTTTCGTTGGTCCTCGTCCGGATGTCCCTGGATATGCGGATAAGTTAGAAGGAAAGGAACGTGATGTTTTGAAGTTAAAGCCTGGCATTACTGGTCCGGCAAGTTTGAAGTATCGGAATGAAGAAGAATTGTTAGCGGTACAAGATGATCCTAAGCGATATAATGATGAGGTTATTTTTCCCGATAAAGTTCGTATTAATCTTGAGTATTTGAATACATGGTCTTTTTGGAGAGATATTAAAATTATTATCTATACGGTTTTGAGTAAAGATTTAGATTGATTTGAGGAGCATAAGATAAAAATTAGACAGTTTGTGTTTTATATTCATCGAATTGTCGAAGTTTATATCTTATTGAATTAGTGTGAAATATTAATAACAAGATATTTATGAACAAACGAATTTATCTTTGCCTTGCCCATATGAGCGGCAAAGAACAGGCTTTTATCCAGGAAGCCTTTGATACCAACTGGGTTGTGCCTTTAGGACCGAATGTGAACGGGTTTGAAGAGGATTTGAAACATTTTGTAGGCAATAATAAAGAAGTCGTTGCCCTTTCCGCCGGTACGGCAGCCGTTCATCTTGCCTTATTGGCCTGTGGTGTTGGTCCGGGAGATGAAGTGATTGTGCAGAGTTTTACTTTCTGCGCTTCTTCGCATCCGGTGACCTATCTGGGGGCTACTCCGGTGTTTGTCGATTCGGAGGCGGATACTTGGAATATGGATCCGGTATTGTTGGAAGAGGCCATCAAAGACCGGATTGCCAAGACTGGTAAAAAGCCCAAGGCGATCGTTCCGGTTTATCTGTACGGGATGCCAGCGAAGATTGAGGAGATCATGGCGATTGCCGACAGATATGATATTCCGGTTATCGAAGATGCTGCCGAAGGGCTGGGAAGCCGGTATGACGGACAGGTTTGCGGTACGTTCGGACGATACGGGGTGCTTTCGTTCAACGGGAACAAGATGATCACTACTTCAGGTGGTGGGGCTTTGATCTGTCCGGACGAAGAAACGAAAAAGAAGATCATGTTCTATGCTACGCAGGCCCGTGAGTCTTATCCTTATTATCAGCATGAGGAGATCGGCTACAACTATCGTATGTCGAATATCTGTGCCGGTATCGGACGTGGCCAGATGACGGTGTTTGATGAACATATCGCCCACCATCAGCATACCTGCCAACTCTATAAGGAACTGCTTGCCGGAGTGGAAGGGATCGTATTGCACGAGAATCCTTCTTCCCGTTTCGACAGTAACTATTGGCTGAATACGATCCTGCTCGATCCGTCCTTGCATGTGAAAGGCGAGGAACATGCCTACAAAACAGCTGTTCAAGGAGCGGTAGGAGGCGCAGCCGGTGTGACACACGTTGCTTCTTCCTTGCATACCGACTCGGAACCGAACCGGAATGTGGAAGCCATGCGTATGGCATTGGATGCTGTCGGCATCGAATCTCGTCCGCTATGGAAACCGATGCATTTGCAACCTGTATATAAGAACAATCCTTGCTATGTGAATGGGGTGAGCGAATCTTTGTTCAGACAAGGGCTTTGCTTGCCGAGTGGCCCGTGTGTGACGGATGAGGATGTAGCTTATATCGTACAGGAGATCAAAACTGTGATTAAAATATGATCAATGGATTGCAATCGAAAGATAAATTCTAATTATTATTGTGTTATCATGGCTGGTGGGATTGGTTCCCGTTTTTGGCCATTGAGTCGAGTGGAATGTCCGAAACAGTTTATAGATGCTTTAGGGGTAGGGAAAACATTTATACAGCTAACTTATGAACGTTTTGCTCAATTTATCCCAAAGGAAAACTTTTTGGTTGTGACCGGAGATGTGTATAAATCTTTGGTTTTGGAACAGCTTCCGATGTTGCTGCCCAGCCAGATCTTAACGGAGCCTTGCAGAAGAAACACTGCGCCTTGTATAGCATATGCTATGTATAAACTATATAGTGTGCAACCTGATGCAACAGTTATTGTAACTCCATCTGACCAATATATAGCAAATGAAAAGGAGTTTATATCTATAATGCAGAAAAATTTGCAATATGCAGCTCTACACACAGCTTTGCTGACTATAGGTATAACTCCGTCTTTTCCTGCAGTAGGTTATGGATATATCCAAACAGAATTGAAGGGTAGTTGTTCGATTACGAAGGTGGTTCACTTTAAAGAGAAACCAGATGTTGCTACTGCTATGGAATATTTAGCGTCGGGTAACTATTATTGGAATTCAGGGATATTTATATGGTCCGTACCTGTTATAATAGAAGCATTTCAACGTTATTTACCAGAAGTTTCATCTTTATTTGAAGATATATTATGTTACTATGGTACACCTTTAGAGCAAAACATGGTGAATAAAGCGTTTCTACACTCTCCAAATATCTCTATTGATTATGGAGTAATGGAAAAAGCTGAGAATGTCTACGTTTATTGTAATGGTGGTTTAGGATGGAGCGATGTTGGAACATGGGGGGCTTTGTATGAACTGGCTTCTATAGATGTAAATGGTAATGCAATGGATAATAGGCTGGTTCGATATACGAATTCGGAAGGTGTTTTGGTTAAAGAGATTAATCCGAAGAAGCATGTATTTATAGATGGGTTATCAAATTTTCTTGTTGTGGATACGGGAGATGTTTTGATGATTTGTCCTCGTAAGGATGAAAAATATATACAAAATTTGATAGAAGGGATTACAAAGGGAAGGTGATGTTTCTTCCCTCTGTAGTCATTAAATATTTATTACCCCGCCAGCACCTTATAAAGACTCCCGATCCCTCCTGCCAGCATCAGGGTGTAGCCGGAGAGACCGAGCCAGTCGGCTTCGGGGGGCGGGGAGAGAGGAGGGAGAGAATCGCTCCGAGAGCGGCGAGGGTTACTTCCGTTTCCCCTCTCCACAGGGAGAGGAGGGATAGGAGGCTCAGGCAGAGGACAAGGACAAAGGTCGTCACCGGCAACCGGGCGTTTGCGCCGGGGAAAGATGATCCGGGCGAGGGTGGTGAGGAAGCTGAGGATGGTTTCAAGGACGTTCATGATTTATGAATTATGATTTATGGGGTGGGGAATGAGTTTACTGATTTTTCTGCAAACCTTGACCAACAATGCTTGATAGGCGGCACGGTTGTCGCCGTTGACTTCGCTGATGTATTTGCTGTAGGCGATCTTGCGGGCGAAGGCTTTCGGGTCGTCGCTGACGTCGGCGGCGAACGGGTAGACCGAACGGATCAGGCGGGCGTAGTCCATGAACGAGTCTCCGGGACTGTCGTAGGTACGGAAACGGAGGGAATGGGCGCCCAACTCGATGCTTGCGCCTTTCCACCAGACGTTGGAGCGGCCGTAGGCGGTGAGGCCGAAATAGTTGTGATGCTCGCTGGCGAGATCACTTTGTCCCCAGCCCGACTCGATAGCCGCTTGTGCCAGGATAACCGCCGGATTGATCCGGAATGCTTCCCCCGCCTTTCGGGCGAGGGGAAGGAGGGAGGAAAAAAATTCGCTTTGCTTCATTTTTTTAGTTGAAAGGTGATTTTTTAGTTGAAAGGTGAAAGGTGAAAGTTGAAAGTTGAAAAATAGCAACGTGGAGTTACTTTCAACTTTCACTTGATTTAAAGTTCTCCCGGGCGATCATCCGTGCCACCGCCACTGCCGGCCGATTCGCTGGAGGCGTCCTTTTTCGGGACGTAGCGTTCGAAGGAGACGTTGTTGACGAGGTTGATCAGCATCGTGCCGGGGTAAAAGACGATGTGGGCACGGTTGAACAGGGCGGTGTTGAAACCGTCGACGGTGGCCGAACCTTTGCTGCCGGCAACCATACGGAAGCTGCCGAATTCGCCCAGGTGAATCGATTCGCCGTCGGAAAGGGCTTCGTTCATGACTTTGATCAGGCCGTCGAGCACCAAGATGATCTCACCGCGGCTGGCGGTACAGATGTTTTCGATACGGGTACAGATCTTGTTCAGCGTCAGTTTTTTCGTGATGCTGGTCTGTGCATGATAAAGAGTTGCGCCTGAGGCTGCGTCTTTGCTCATGTCTTTGCGTTTGACGAGAGTGTAAATTAATGGCATGGGGATTGAAAAATTAAAAGTTAAAAATTAAAAATTAAAAGATTGAAAATTAGGGAGATGTCCCTTTTGACTATACAAAGATACGGCAGGGAAAAAACGCAAAGTCGATTAGAGTCGATTAGGGTCGAATAGAGTCGATTAATCTTTCGTATATTTGCATCCGATTGGTCAGTTTCAAAACACCGGTGTTTTGAAAACGAAACATAGGTGTTTTAAAATCAAAACATATATGTTTTGAAAGGAAGGGAAAAAGGAAGAATGCCATATAATACTACGGTCTGAAAAACATTAGAATTAATGAAAGATCAAAAAAACAAAAGGGAAAATTTCATGAAGGATTTCCTGAGGTGTGATAAAAAAAGTGAGGGCGATAACGGGAAAATATCTGTCTTTTCCGCTTCTGCAGGATTATATCGCCAACTTAAAGGCGGACCGGGAGGTGGAGTTGTTTGCGCTCGCTTTCCTGTTCAAAGGGTTGAGGGGTGAGAAAAACGAATCGTGGAATCGTTTGGCGGATCGTTTTTTCAAAGTTTACAGTGACGAGTTGTACCGCTATTGCGGCTACGAGACGGAAACTCCGGGGTTTGCCCGGGTATGGGTGGCCCGTCCCGACTTGTTCATGGTCTATATGGGGGCGATGATGAGGGCCGGCATTATCGAGGACTGCTCGTTCGCTCGGATGGCCGGTCATGTGGACCGCATATTCGACACGGGAAATACGGAAAACACCGTTTTGAACAAGTTGAAGGAGCAACTTCCGGAGGCCGATTCGATCGTGGACGGGATGAAAGCGGAATTTAAGAATTTCAAATCACGTAATAAAAAATAAACCGATCGGCGGTGTTATATGGCTTCTTTTTAAAGGGTGAAAGGAATTGAAATTCTGCATAAAATAGTTTTTTTTAATAATGGATTTGACTCTACCTTTGTGATGGCTGAAAGTTGAAGATCGCTCTTCTGAAAAAAATGCGAAAATCGCTTTTTATAATTAGTTATAAGAAGTATGTTTTAGTTATTATATAATAGGGAACGGACAGGGCAAATGGACACCTGCTGTCTATTTGCTGTCGTAAATATTTGTTTATTAATCCGTTCGGACCGATTTGCAAAACGACAAGCCATAACAAATTTATTCATTATTAAATCCATCTATTATGGATCAGAATTTAAACAACGAAAGGATTGTGGGATTCCTGGGACAGTCATATGTCCTCATTCCGCGAAAAGTGTTGGAGATGTTATTTCGTGGCGAAGGCCGGGAAAGATCGGTCGGCATGGTGTACTTGGCTTTGTTCTCGGAAGTGTTTTTCAAGGACGGGAAGGTTTTTTTGAACAAGCGTTATTATGTCTGTAAGCGCGGCGAGTTTGTCGGACAATGTGAAGAACTGGCGAAAAGATGCGGGATGTGTACGAAAACTCTGAACCGAAGTCTTGTTTGGTTGCAAGAAAAGGATTTGATCGGACTGAAGCGACTTAACGGCGGGATTCGTGTTTGTGTCTGCGGATACGATTCGATCATGGGGATCCGTCGTAAGGAAGCAGGGAAGGAGGCGCCGGAGCAATCCGCTTTCCTCGCCCTGGAAGAGGCCGAACGCCGTATGGGCGGACGGAGCATGCAGTTCGATTGTTGTACCGCAGACGGGGAAGGAGGCTTGCAATGATGAACGGTGAAGAAACGGACGGAGGAATCTCTTTGGGCGATATGGAAAAGGCGTTGGTCTGCCTGTTGATGACCTCGATGGAAGCGCCGGTGCAGGCGGAGTCTGCAGGGCTGACTCAGGAAATGTTTGCGGATGCTTCGTTGGGATTCGTCTATGAAGTGATCATGAAAATTTATGCAACGGGGGTACGGCCGGACATGGTGCTGGTGGAACGCGGAATGCGCGAAGCGGACGAGGAGCTGGCTGCCAAGCTGGGCGGTTTGTCGTTCCTGTTGCCCTACATGCTGAATGTGCGCCACGACGGGAACGTGGCGGCCTATGTGGAAGGAATCAAGAAACAATATAAGCTGAGATGCCTCGTCACGTTGTTCGGGACGATGGCGTTCAAGGCTGGTAAGGTATCGTCCGTCCCGGAGGAACTGGTCGACGAGGCGGAGCGCCTTCTGATGCAGTTCCGCCAGAAGACGGCCGAGGGCGCTCCGGTGCGTACGATCGGCGAACTGGCTGCCGAGGCGGTGTCCTGGCATTATCGTCGCTTTGGCGGTGAGCTGGAGGCCGAACAGGTGAAGAGCGGGCTTGCCGAGTTCGATTATGTGACCGGAGGGTTCCACAATACGGAGCTGACGATCGTTGCCGGACGGCCGAGCGACGGGAAGACGGCGGTGACGTTACAGATGGCCCTGAACGCGGCGCGTGCCGGGAAATCGGTCTGCTTCTTCAGCCTGGAGATGTCGAGCCTGCAAATGTTGAACCGTGTGCTGGCAGGGATGACGGACGTGAACCCGGATCACCTGCGCATCAACAAGCCGACCGGACGCGAGTTGGGACAGTTGGAAGAGGCTGCCCTCCGGTTGAAGGACTTGCCTTTCTATCTCGACTATACGGTAGGGGCTACCGTCGAGCAGATACGGGCGAAAGTGCTGCTGCAATGCCGCCTGGGGAAATGCGACCTGGTGGTCGTGGACTACCTGCACCTTTTGGGTGGCGACCGCCGGAAGGGGGAGACACAGGAACAGATGGTGGGACGGAATGTAAGGGCGTTGAAGCAACTGGCGTTGGACAGCAATTGTCCGGTGCTGACGGTTTCGCAGATGAATCGTGCCTGCGAGGCGCGTGCCGACAAGGCGTACCTGCCGGTGATGAGCGACCTGCGCGATTCGGGGACGATCGAGCAGGTGGCGGATTGCGTGGCGTTCATCTACCGTCCCGAACGCTATGGCTTCACCCGCGACGAAAAGACGGGGCATAGCCTGGTGGGGGTCGGCAAGATCTATATCGCGAAGAACCGTAACGGTTCGACGGGGATCGCCCGTTTCCGGTACAACCCTTCGTTCACCCGTATCACGGACTATATACAGCCCGGTACGCAAACCTCTTTAGGGTTATGACGAAGCAAGAGATACAAGAACTGAAAGCCTCCCTGTCGATTAGGGAGGTGATCGGGCGTTATACGAAACTGAACCGTGTCGGTCGCCGGTGGATGGGGCTTTGCCCGTTCCACGGGGACCGGCATCCTTCCCTTTCCGTCGATGAGGAGAAGGGGAGCTTTGTTTGCTATGCTTGCGGAGAGAGGGGAGATGTGTTCGCCTTTGTCAGCAAGATCGAGAACGTCGGCTTTGTCGAGGCAGCGAACAAATTGTCGATTGACAGTGGACAGTTGGCTATTGAAGGGAAAGACAATAAGGAGGCGAGGTTGTTGCCGGAACGGTTGGCAGTCAAGGAGAAAAAAGAAAATAGCGACGCGGAGCAATTGCCCGTTGTCAATTCCCAATTGTCAATTGAAAACGAAGCTTTCCTGGCTTTGTTGTTGCCCGCGGGTAGCGGATGTTCGGAACTGACGCCTACCTGGTTGGATTTCGGGGTGGGGCAGTCGCCCTGCCTGGTTCCCGAACGCTGGAAGGCGATGCGGAATCGGTTGGTATTCCCTGTGCGCGACGAGGAGGGCCGGCTGGCCGGGTTTGCCGCGCGGAGGTTGTCGGACGAAGATCGGGATAAACCGAAATATGTCAATTCGGAAACGGGCGGGCTGTATCGGAAGAGCGAGCTGCTGTACGGGTTGTACGAGGCACGGAAGGCGATCTGCCGGGAGGGGAGCGTCTTTCTGGTGGAAGGATATAAGGATGTGCTGGCGATGCATGCGGCGGGGTTCAGGCATACGGTGGCGTTGTGCGGGACGGCGCTTTGTACGGGGCATATTGCTTTGTTGAAACGATATACGACATCTGTCCGCGTGATGCTGGATGCCGACAAGGCGGGGCGCAAGGCGGCGGATGCGATTGTCCCGACGCTTGTAAGTGAAGGGATGGAGGCGGTACGGATCGGGCTGCCGGAAGGGGACGATCCGGACTCGCTCTTTCGCCGGCTGGGGAGAGAGGCGTTTGCCGCTTACGTCCGTGAGGCGGTGCGGCAGGTACAGCCTTCGGAAGAACAGGTGTTGCTCGGACGCATCCGGAAAGGCATCGGGCTTTTGTCCGGTGTGGCGGAAGCGGAGAAACGGGAACGCCTGTTACGGGTGCTGGAGGATTGCCTGACGCAGTTGAAGGGCTTGTCCGTCGGTGCTTGCCGTCCGGCGACAATGGACTGGAGGTGGGTATGACCGGGACGTCGGATGATGAAGAAGGAAAATGGAAAAACCGTTCCACCACGCTCCGGAGGCTGGGACGGCAATATAGCCCGGATGTCACGCCCGAAGTGGCTTCCAGGCGCTTGAAACAGTGGATCGTCGGTAATCCCGTCCTGCTCGGACTTTTGCACGAGAACGGCTGGACGGCTTCGCGGCGGGTGTTGACACCAAGGCAGGTGGAACAGATTGTGCGGGTCCTTGGAGAACCTTGATGTTACTTTTGGATCAAGTCAAAAGTAATAAAACAGAATATGAAACATAGAATAATAAAGAAAACCCTATTGACAATCGGCATTTCATTGTCGATTGTCAATTCTCACTTGTCAATTGCCCAACGCTCGTTGGGTGTTTCCGGTCTGCTGAACATCCCTTCGGCCGATATGCAGGAGGACGGTACGTTCATGGCAGGAGGTAACTACCTGCCTCAGGAGATGCTACCCCGGGAGTGGGGATATAATTCGGGAAACTATTTCGTGAACCTGACGTTCCTACCGTTTATGGAGGTGGCCTACCGGTGCACGTTGCTGAAGGTCGAGAGTACCGGCAAATGGAACCAGGACCGTTCGGTCTCCCTGCGTCTGCGTCCGTTGAAGGAGGGGAAATGGTGGCCGTCGGTCGTGATCGGTTCGAATGACTTGCTGACGACCGGCGAATTGAATCCTTTCCTGGATTCGGGCAGAAATCGTTATTTCTCTTCCGTCTATGCGGTCGGGACGAAGCATTTCAGTTTCTACGGCCATGATATCGGCGTGACGGTGGGAGGGCATGTGCCGTTTCGCAGCAGGAGCGAGAACAAGGGGGTGTTCGGCGGGGTGAGCTACCGTCCGGTGTTCCTGAAGCCGCTTGAGGTGATGGCGGAATATGACTCGAAGGCGGTGAACATGGGAGTGTCGGCACGGCTGTTCGACCATTTTTCCTTGTATGCCTATTGCTACGATTTCAAGACGGTGGCGGGTGGAATCCGGTATGAGCTGACGCCCCGTCAGCGTGTGTTCAACCCCGACGAAGTCCGTATGCCCTGGGACGGACGGGTGGAACTGGTGCTTTATCCGCAGATCACGTTGAACAATTCGTGGCTGGACAAGATATACGGGGCGGTGATCAATATCGCTCCGGCGGTGGAGGCGCGGCTTTGGAAAGGGGCGGCTTTCACGGGGCAGGTGATCCTGCCGATCTGGAACAATATGGTCGGGCAGATGGACTATGTCCGGGCCGGGGTGCTGACCTTGAGCCAAGAGTTCGGATTGCCCGGAGGGGCGTTCGGACGGGTGACGGTCGGCAACTTCACGAACAACCGGATGGGGGCGGACCTGAAACTGCGCTATGCGACGCCGGACGACCGTTGGATGTTCGGCTTGGAAGGCGGTGTGACCGGATCGTCCACTTTCTACGAAGGCAAGTGGCAGGTGTCTGCCTGGAAGCGGGTAAGCGGGGCGGCGGAGGTCCGTTTCCGCGAAAGGCGTTTCAATATGGATTTCAACTTGGGCGTGCATCGGTATATCTATGGCGACTATGGGGTGCGGGTGGACTGCATCCGCCATTTCGGACGGACGACGGCCGGCTTGTATGCCATGTACACGGGGGGCGAGGCGAACGGCGGTTTCCATTTTGCCGTCCCGTTGCCGCAATGGGGCAAGTCGCGCAAGGTGAGGGTGCGCCTGCCGGAATATTACCAGATGGAATATTCGGGACAGAGCGGTCTTGAATACTTCCGCCGGAAACTCGGACAGGACTACGAGACTCGGCCGGATGAGAGCAATAGTGTTCCTTATGATAGGAGGAGGGATGATTTATGATTTATTGCTGAAAAGAGAGATAGAGGATGAATATTGTTTAATAAATAATATAATGTTTTATTTTTAATGAGTATGAAAAAGAAAAATTTCTGGAGCGCAGTGCTGGCTATGGGCTTGGCTGCGACATTGAGTGTGGGATTTGTAGGATGTAGCGATGATGACGAACCGATGCCTGAAATCGTGACCGATAATCCATTGGATAAGGAGGTCTACTATATCGCAGGTAAGGTGACGGAAGGAGGCAAGTCGCTGGAAGGTGTCGAGGTCAGCACGTCGGGCAAATCGGCCAAGACGGCTGCCGACGGAACCTACCAGTTGGCGATGGACAAGATCGGAACCTATGTTGTGACGTTTGCAAAGGATGGATATGTGACAGTTACAGCCGATGCGGTAATCCTTTCGGGTACGCCGAAACATGGCAGTGTGGCTTTGTCGCAGACATTGACATCTTTGGCTGCTTCGGTGACCGTATCGGCTGATAAGGACGCGGTCGTGTATGATGAACGTACTCATGTGGCCGAACTGCATATTCCGGCCGGGGCAGTTCCGGAAGATACCGAGATCACGATGACCGAGTATGTGAAAGGGGCGAAGGTGGAAGGTGACCATGCCAGTCTGTCGACAATCAACTGCACGCCTGACGGTCTGGAGTTTGGAAAGGATGTGGAAGTGGTGATCAAAAACACGACCAGCAATGTGATCAGCTTCGCCGACGTGAAGCATTTCGTGGAAGATGGTAATGATTGGAAAGAAATAGGCACAGCTGATTTTGATGCGGACCGCAACGCTTATGTCTGCTCGTTGGACGGTTTCTCTAACCACTCTTTTGGAACGGTTTATTCGGAATCCGCTGCTGGGAGCTCGACGGAAAACTTGTCTACCGTTACAATCGACAACTTAGGTAAGATGGCTGCCGCAGAACAGGAAGTTACAGCCAAGCAAAAAATCGGCTGGGAGATCCAGGGTGACTTGAAACAGTTGTTGGGCAGCGCGTTCTCCGCTTTGAGCAGTTCTGATCTCGAAAGTCTGGCCAACCAGCTGAACGTGGCGATTACGTCTACCAAAGGTTCGACTGCCGGTGTGGAAGAAATTCCTTTCTCTTTAGGTACGGCCAAGGTGGACGGTGACCAGAAGGTGACGATCGATATGAAGGCCAAGAAGAACCTCTCTTCCTTCTCTGTCAATTTCAACTACCAGGGCCGTGTCGTTCCGTTCAGCGTGGAGATCGTAACGTATGCCGGTGTAAACACGACGATCACCAAGGAAGGTGGTGCAAGCCATCCGGGACATTCCGGCGGTGCTATCCAATAAACCGTAATTACTTATTTTAATCAGAAAAGAAGAGTGAAAATCTGGAATTATATGTTGATGTGCGTGGTGGTACTCTGTACTTCCTGCGCATCTTCCAAGAAAGTGGTTTACCTGCAGGATGTCGTTCCGCTGAAGCAGCAGGAGATCGAACAGAAATACGAAGTGTATATCCATAACGACGATTTGCTGGCGATCATGGTGAACAGCAAGAACCCGGAATTAGCCTTACCATTCAATATGCCGATGGTGTCGTATCAGTTGGGAAGCGGGTCAACTAGTGGCGGAGGTCAGCGTATGTTGGGATACTTGGTGAACGGCAATGGAGACATCGATTTCCCGATCCTCGGTAAGTTGCATGTGGCAGGGCTGACGCGTATGCAGTTAACAGAAATGATCAAGCAACGCCTGATTGACGAGGACTTGATCAAAGACCCGATTGTGACGGTGCAGTTCTTAAATTATAAAGTATCGGTGATGGGAGAGGTGAATGCTCCGGGATCGTTCAATATCTCCGGCGACCGTATCACCCTGCTGGAAGCCTTGAGTATGGCGGGCGACCTGACGATCTACGGACGACGCGACCGGGTGGCCGTGATCCGCGAGAAAGACGGGAAGCGGACGATCCTGATGCACGATCTCCGCTCGTCCGATATCTTCAATTCTCCTTGCTATTATTTGCAGCAGAACGATATCGTGTATGTCGAACCGAACAAGGCAAAAGCGGGACAGAGTGAGATCAACCAGAACAAGTCAGTGGGAGTGTGGTTGTCTGCCGCTTCGATCCTGGTTTCCATCGCGTCTCTGATTGTGACATTAACAAAGTAAAAAAAGAAAACCTATATGAACACAGAACAAGAAACGAACACCCGCGTGGAAGAGAGCGAATTGAACCTGGGGGACATCCTGCAAACGGTGTTGGCTAACTGGTATTGGTTTGTTCTGTCTGTCGTGGTATGTGCCGGAGCGGCGTTCCTCTATCTGAAATGGGCGCCCAAGGTATATACCCGGACGGCTTCGGTGCTGATCAAGGACGATGCGAAAGGCGGGGCGATGAGCGAGTCGGCCGCTTTCGAGGATCTGGGACTTTTCGGTACGAAGCGGAATGTGGATAATGAAGTGCTGGTATTCAAATCCAGGAGGTTGATGACCGAAGTGGCGCGCAACCTGCATCTGAATGTGAGCTACACGGTGAAAGACGGGCTGCGGACGGTGGAGCTGTACACCCAGTCGCCCGTACAGCTTTCTTTCCCGGATGCGGAAGAGGCACAGGCTTTTTCGTTGCAGGCGGTCCCTGTTTCTGAAAAAGAGGTGATGTTGTCCGGCTTCACCCTCGCCGGACAGGAAGTGGAGGACGGCAAGCCGATGAAAGTGGCGCTGAACGACACAGTCACGACGCCTGTCGGCCGGGTGGTGGTAGTCCCGTCGCTCTATTACGGCGACAAGTATTTCAATACGACCGTGCAGGTGACGAAATCGCCGTTACAAAGTGCAGCGCTCCGCTTTCAGAGCGGTCTGCAGGCCACTTTGGCGAGCAAGACGGCTACGATCATCAACCTGACGCTCCAGGATGTCTCCATCCCGCGTGCGGAGGATGTGATCAACACGCTGATCTCCGTCTACAACACGGATGCGATCAACGACAAGAACCAGATCGTGATGAACACGTCCAACTTCATCAACGACCGTCTGATCGTGATCGAGAAAGAACTGGGGGATGTGGATTCGGATATCGAGTCGTACAAGCGGGAACACCAGCTGACGGATATATCCTCCGAGACGGGCATGTACCTGCAGACTTCCAGCCAATACCGCCAGGAGGGATTGAGTCTGGAGAACCAGTTGAGCCTGGCGAAATACATCAAGAACTACCTGACGGACCCCGGCAAAAGTTCGGACCTGATCCCGGCGAACACGGGCATATCGGATGTGAACATCGAGTCGCAGATCGGGGAGTTCAACGAGATGTTGCTGAAACGCGACAAGCTGATCAGCAACAGCAGTAGCAAGAACCCGGTGGTGCAGGACTTGAACAATTCGCTGATCGCGATGAAGCAGACCATCATCCGTTCGGTGGATAACCTGATCGTCGGCCTGAACATCAAGATCAAGAATATCCGGGCGCAGGAGGAACAGACGAGCCGCCGTATCTCGGCCGTGCCGACCCAGCAGAAGGAGGTCCTTTCGGTGGAACGCCGCCAGAAGATCAAAGAGGAACTGTATCTCTACCTGTTGAACAAGCGTGAGGAGAACGAGTTGACGCAGCGGATGACGGAAAGCAACGCACGTATCATCGACCCGGCGGCGGGAAGCAATGCCCCGGTGGCTCCGAAGTCGATGATGATCCTGTTGGCTTCCATCGTGCTGGGATGTGCGATACCGGCAGGTGTCTTGTGGCTGTTGGCGGTCAGCGACACGAAGGTGCGCTCGCGGAAGGATGTGGAGGGGGTACTCTCCGTGCCGTTCCTGGGCGAGATCCCGATGCGCGACAAGAAGGACAAGAGCGAGGTGGTGGTGCATGAGAACGGCCGCGACTCGGTTTCGGAGGCGTTCCGTATCGTGCGTACCAATATGGACTTCATGCGGGTGAAGGATAAGAAGATGCAGGTGGTGATGTTCACCTCGTTCAATCCGGGAGCCGGCAAGACGTTCGTCTCCATGAACCTGGCGATGAGTTTCGCCCTTACGCACAAGAAGGTCGTTTTGGTCGACCTCGATATACGTAAGGGTACCCTTAGCTCCCATGTCCGGGTATCGGACAAGGGGGTCACCAATTATCTGTCCGGCCGTATCGACAATGTCGATGAGATCATCCGGCAGAACGAGTTGTGCGACAAGCTGGATATCATCCATGCCGGTCCTGTTCCGCCTAACCCGGCTGAACTCTTGCTGGGGGACAGGTTGGAGACTTTGATCGCCGAGCTGCGTAAGCGGTATGATTATATCATCCTGGACAACGTACCGGCCGGTGTGGTTGCCGATGCGGTGATCGTCAACCGGGTGGCCGACCTGACGATCTATGTCGTCCGTGCGGGCAGAATGGACCGCCGTGCCCTTCCCGAAGTGGAGAAACTCTACCAGGAAGGCAAGCTGCGTAACATGAGCCTGATCCTGAACGGGACGGTTTACAAGCATGGCGCGTACGGCTACCGTTACGGGTATGGCTACGGTTATTCCTACGGCTATGGGTATGGTTACGGACAACGTAAAAATAAATAGAAAAGATGTTTTCCCTACTTTTTCCAAAGAAGAACGCGGTTCACACCGATTTGTTGAGGGGGACGGCAGATGTGCATTCACATCTGCTGCCCGGTGTGGACGACGGTGTGCAGAGCGCCGATGATATGCAGGCGGCTCTGAATGCGATGCAGGAGGCTGGTGTGGAACGTGTTTTCCTGACTCCTCATGTAATGGCGGACCTGCCTGACAACCGGCGCAGTTACTTGCAGGATCGTTTTGCTTGTATGAAACAGTTTGCCCCGGAAGGGATCGAGTTGAAGCTGGCGGCGGAGTATATGCTGGACGCCGGTTTCCGTTTGCAGATGGCGGACGGCCTCTTGACGTATGAGGACAGGCAAGTCCTGGTCGAGACTTCCTATCTCTCGCCTCCTCCCGACTATCTGAACTTGCTTTACGAACTGAGCTTGGAGGGCTACACGCCTGTCTTGGCTCATCCGGAACGGTATATGTATATGACGAAGGAGGATTATTTCCGGCTGAAGGACAAGGGTTACAAGTTCCAGCTGAACTTGTTCTCACTTGCCGGCGTGTATGGCGCCCGTCCTGCCAAATATGCCACATACCTGATGAAGGAAGGCTTCTACGATTATGCCGGTTCCGACCTGCATCATCCCGACGATTACAAGAGAAACCTCGCCCGGCTGAAACTTTCGGGCAAAATGCTCGACGGTCTCAGAGAGGTGCTGGAGAATAACAAGGGACTATAGTTTTTATTTATCATGCCATAGATAAAACTGATGAGCTTTCTACATGCCTCTTGATAATTCTGCATACCTTTGCGTTTAACAAATCTAAATAAACCAATAATTATGCTTAACACTATTCTTTGTAAGAGGACGGCATTGCCTTTAGGGCTGCTTTCTTTGGCTCTGGTTCTGCCTTCGTGTGGTTCCTCCGAATACAAGAAGTATGCGGACAATCAGGCAAAACAGGTTGCTTCCATCCTTCGTGAGAACGGATGCATGCAGTGTCACTCGGCTACGGCGGCGACTCCTTTCTACGGTAATCTTCCTCTGATCGGTCCGACTGTCAAGGCGGATATGCGGGAAGGTACGCGTTATCTGGATCTGACGGCGATGCTGGAGGCGCTCGACAATGGCAAACTCGTTTCCGAAGCCGACCTGGCCAAGGTGGAAGATGCCGCTCTCTCAGGTTCCATGCCTCCCGCCAAGTATTCGCACATGCCGATGCACTGGGGGACAAACCTCGATAGCGACGAAAAGGCGGTCTTGCTTTCCTGGGCGAAGGATGTCCGTAAGAAGAACTATTCGACACCTACCGTCGCCGAAGAATTTGCCAATGAGCCAGTGCAACCGTTGATGGCTTCCATCCCGACCGATTCGGCCAAGGTAGCGTTGGGGTTCGATCTTTATCATGACACCCGTCTTTCCGGCGATAACACGATCTCGTGTGCTACCTGCCACGGGTTGGCTACTGCCGGTGTGGACCGCAAACAATATTCCGAGGGGATAGACGGACAGTTCGGCGGCGTGAATGCTCCGACTGTGTATAACTCGGCTTTGAATATCCTGCAGTTTTGGGATGGACGTGCTGCCGACCTGAAGGAACAGGCTGCCGGGCCTCCTTTGAACCCGGTTGAAATGGGCAGCCACTCGTTTGACGAGATATCGGCCAAGCTGGCGGAAGACAAGGAGTTGAGCAAACGTTTCCTCGAAGTGTATCCGGAAGGGTTCAGCCAGTCTACGATCACCGATGCTATCGCCGAGTTTGAAAAGACGTTGCTCACGCCGAGCCGCTTCGACAAGTATCTGATGGGTGACAAGACGGCTCTGACTGCCGAGGAGGTCGCAGGCTACGAATTGTTTAAGGAGAATAAATGCGCTACTTGCCATACGGGGGTGAACCTGGGTGGACAGTCTTTCGAATACATGGGTATCAAGGATAATTATTTCGATTATCGCGGCACGGGGCTGACGGACGGTGACAACGGACGTTATTCCGTCACGAAGAACGAACAGGACCGCCATCGTTTCAAGACGCCGACTCTGCGTAACGTGATGCTTACCCCGCCGTATATGCACGACGGTTCGATCGCGACGGTCGAAGATGCCATCCGCATCATGCACCAGTTCCAGATCGGTAAGAACATCTCGGACACGGATACCAAGAGCCTCGTGGCGTTCCTGAACACGCTCACCGGAGAATATAAGGGCGAGTTGCTGCAATAAAATCAAGAGCCTTGCGTTATTGTAAAGTAAAACGATAACGTGTATGCCCTTCCGCCTGGTACATATCATCCTTCTGTTGGTCGCTTTAGCGGGCACGGGGGATGTGTGGGGTCAGGAGGAAGGGCTTGCTTCTTATTACCACAACCGTTTCCACGGCCGTAAGGCCGCCAGCGGGCGGGTCCATGATGCGGATGAGCTGGTCGCTGCCCACCGCACGTATCCTTTCGGTACTTTCCTGCGTGTCACCAACCTGTCCAATATGAGGCGGGTGATCGTCTGTGTCACCGATCGCGGTCCTTTCCGCAAAGGACGTATCATCGATGTCTCTGCCGGTGCGGCCGAACTTCTGGGTTTTAAGAAGAAAGGTCTTGCCCGTGTCCGTATCGAGGTCGTTCCGGGCAAGATAGATCTTAGCCTCCTCGACCTTCTCTATCCTAAGATTCCTTTTTTGGAAGTGGATCATCTTCGGGTGAGGCCGCCTTACAGGATCGATCTGAAAAAATGATCTAATGATTTTCTAATTTGACCTAAGAGTATTCTAATCGGATATTCGGGGTGATTCATGTTGCAGGTCTGTACATTTGCCGCAAAAAAGAAGAAGCAAATGTGCAGACCTGTTTTATTGATCCTGTTGATGATCCATGTGTGGTCGGGGGCGGCACAAGAGGGGGCTGTCCGGCTGTCGTTGGATGATGCCCTTGAACGTTTCGCCGCTTGTAACCTGTCTTTGATCGCCGAGCGTTATAATATGGATATGGCGGAAGCGCAAGTGGTACAAGCAAAGCTGTTCGAGAATCCGGTCATTTCACTCGAACAGAATATCTATAACCGCAATAACGGAAAGTATTTCGATTTGGGAAAGGAGGGCGAGGCTGTGGTGGAGATCGAACAGATGATCTATGTTGCCGGCCAGCGTAACAAGCGGGTCCGCCTGGAAAAGATCAATAAGGAGATGGCGGCATATCAGTTTGAAGAGGTGCTCCGCACGCTTCGGGGAGAGCTGAAGGTGAAGTTCGTCGATCTTTATTATACCCGGAAGTCCTTGTCGGTCTATGACCGGGAGATCGGGTATCTGGAAACGGTCTTAGATGTTTATAAGGAACAGAATGCGAAAGGAAATATCTCTCTCTTGGAGAAGTCGCGCATACAGGCTTTGCTGCTTTCGCTGAAACGGGAGAGGAGCGGCATTTCGACTGAGGCGGTCGCCTTGGAGGGGGATCTGCGTTTGCTTTTGGGGTTGAAGAGAGGAGAGGTCCTGGAACCGCTTTTCAATGAATCGGTGTTGGACAGCATCAGGCTGGATAAGCTTCCGTTCGCTGAGTTGAGTGCATGTATTGCCGAGCGTCCCGACCTGAAACGGGCGGAGGCGGGCATACGGGCTTCGGAGGCGGATGTGCGTTTGCAGCGGTCGCTCGCTTTCCCTGAAGTGAGTTTGAGAGGGGCTTATGACAGGGCGGGGAACTTCTGCAATAATTACTTTGCCATCGGGTTGAGTGTATCTGTCCCCGTCTTCAACCGTAATCAGGGAAATATCAAATCGGCACGCCTCTCCGTCCTCCGCAACAATAGTTTGGCGGAGCTGGCACGCAGGCAGGCGGATAACGAACTTTTTGCTTGTTACACGAAACTGGAAAAGGCATTGGAGCTTTACCGTTCCTCGGATTATGAGCTGGAACGGGATTTCAATCGCATCATCGAAGGGGTAAACGCCGGTTTCCAAAAGCGCAACATCAGCCTGTTGGAGTTTATCGATTATTATGAGGCTTATAAGGAGACTTGCTTGCAGTTATACGATGTGAAAAAGGGGGTGGTGATGGCGGTGGAGGAGTTGAACACAGTCGTGGGCGTTACTTTTGGATCAAGCCAAAAGTAATAGGACAGATAAGAATTTAAAATATATCTCTATAAATATGAATAAGAAAACTCTTTTTCTACTCTTTCTTTTCCCTCTGTTCTTTTCATGTGGCAAGCAAGCCTCTATGCCGGAACAAACGTCTACGGGCCTGATGTTGACAGACAGTCTCCGGCAGGTGGTTTCGGTCGATACCGTACGGAGGACGCCTTTGAATGACGAGTTGTTGTTGAACGGTCGTGTCGCCTTCGATGCGGGGCAGGTAGCCCAGGTGTATCCTATCTTCGGAGGGACCGTTACGCTGGTGGAGGTTGAAGCCGGCGATTATGTGAAGAAAGGTGATCTCCTTGCCGTTATCCGAAGCAGCGAAGTGGCCGATTTCGAGAAACAGCAGAAGGATGCCGTCCGTCGGCTCGCCTTGGCCGACCGTAACCTCGAAGCGGTACGGGATATGCTCGGAAGCGGTACGGCCTCCGAACGTGATCTCTTGCAGGCCGAGCAGGAAGCCGCCGATGCGAAGGCGGAGGTGAAAAGGCTCCGCGAGGTGTATGACATCTACCGGATCGGTTCCAATTCGACTTACGACATAATTTCTCCTGTCTCCGGCTTTGTGGTCGGGAAGAACATCAGCCGGGATATGCTGATCCGCTCCGACCGGGAAGAGGAGTTGTTTACCATCTCCGGTCTGGACAATGTCTGGGTGATGGCGGATGTGTACGAAGGCGATATCCGCAAAGTACAGGAAGGAGCACCTGTCCGTATCACGACGCTTGCCTACGGGAAGGACAGGGAGTTTGCCGGGACGATCGACAAGGTCTATAACTTGCTCGATAGCGAGAGCAAGACGATGAAGGTCCGTATCAAATTGAACAATAAGGATTATATGCTTAAACCGGGAATGTTTACGAACGTGTATGTACAATGCCGGGTGGAAGGGCCGCTTATGCCTCGCATACCGGCTCACGCCCTGATATTCGAGGGAGGCAAGCAGTATGTCGTGTGTGTCGGTACGGATAACCGCCTACGGGTGCGGGAAGTCGGTGTCTATAAGCAGACGGACGAATACTGCTACCTGAATGCCGGACTGAAAGAGGGAGACGTGGTCGTGAACAAGAATGCTCTGCTGGTCTATAATGCTTTAAAATAAGAAACAAGATGCATACCTTTATAGACAGAATCATCACTTTCTCGCTCAGGAACAAGTTTTTCATCTTTTTCCTGACCGTGATAGCCGTTATCGCCGGGGTGGTCAGTTTCCTGCATACGCCCGTCGACGCTTTTCCTGATGTGACAAACACGAAGGTGACGATCATTACCCAATGGCCGGGACGGAGCGCGGAGGAGATCGAGAAGTTCATCACGATCCCGGTCGAGATAGCCATGAATCCGGTACAGAAGAAGACGGATATCCGGAGTACGACACTGTTCGGGCTGTCGGTCATCCATGTGATGTTTGATGACGATGTGGACGATTTCTATGCCCGCCAGCAAGTCTATAACCTCTTGAACGATGCAGACCTGCCGGAAGGGGTGACACCGGAGGTACAGCCGTTGTACGGGCCTACGGGGGAGATTTTCCGGTATACGTTGCGCAGTGACAAGCGGACGGCACGGGAGTTGAAGACTTTTCAGGATTGGGTGATCGAACGGAAACTGAGGGCGGTCCCCGGAGTGGCGGATATCGTCAGCTTCGGAGGGGAGGTGAAGACCTTCGAGGTGAGTGTGAATCCGAACCAGCTGATCAACTACGGGGTGACGACACTCGAGCTCTATGACGCCATTGCCAAGAGCAATATCAACGTAGGGGGCGACGTGATCACCCGGAGTTCGCAGGCGTATGTCGTCCGGGGGATCGGTTTGATCAACGACGTGAAGGAGATCGAGAATATCGTGGTGAAGAACATCAACGGTACGCCTATCCTGGTGAAGAACCTGGCAGACGTGCACGAGTCCTCTTTGCCCCGTCTCGGACAGGTCGGAAGGATGGAAGAGGACGACGTGGTACAGGGAATCGTCGTGATGCGGAAAGGGGAAAACCCCAGTGAAGTGATCGCCGCCCTGAAAGACAAGATCGCCGATATCCAGCAAAACTCGTTGCCGGAGGATGTGCGGATCGTCCCCTTCTATGACCGGGAGAATCTGGTGGACCTGGCGGTGCATACGGTGACTCGCAACCTGATAGAGGGAATCTTGCTGGTGACTTTCATTGTGTTGATTTTTATGGCGGACTGGCGTACGACGGTCGTGGTGTCGATCATCATACCGTTGGCGCTGCTCTTTGCCTTCATCTGCCTCCGGGCGATGGGGATGAGTGCGAATCTGCTCTCGATGGGGGCGATAGACTTCGGCATCATTATCGACGGGGCGGTCGTGATGGTGGAGGGGTTGTTTGTCGCACTCGACAGGAAAGCTCGTGAGGTGGGGATGCCTGCCTTTAACGTGATGAGCAAGATGGGGATTATCCGGCATACGGCGAAAGACCGGGCGAAAGCTGTGTTCTTTTCCAAGTTGATCATCATCACGGCATTGGTTCCGATCTTCTCTTTCCAGAAGGTCGAAGGGAAGATGTTCAGTCCGTTGGCCTATACGTTGGGCTTCGCCCTGTTGGGGGCCTTGATCTTTACCCTGACACTTGTGCCGGTCCTCTCGTCGATGCTGTTGAAGAAGAATGTGAGGGAGAAACATAACCCGTTTCTGGTTTGGGTGAACCGGATGGCGACGGGGCTGTTTGACCGTTGCCATGCCCATAAACGGATAACGGTGACGGTGACGACAGCGGTGGCGGCTGTCGGGTTATGGTGCTTCACCTTGTTGGGGACGGAGTTCCTGCCGCAGTTGAACGAAGGTTCCATCTATATCAGGGCGACGCTTCCGCAGAGCATCTCGTTGGATGAATCGGTGGAACTGGCAAACCGGATGAGGCGCACGTTGGCTTCTTATCCCGAAGTCCGCCAGGTCTTGTCACAGACGGGACGGCCGAATGACGGGACGGATGCTACAGGTTTCTACAACATCGAGTTTCATGTGGACATCTATCCGGAGAAGCAATGGGAGAGCAAGCTGACGAAAGCGGAACTGATCGAAAAGATGCAGGACCGTCTGGCTATTTATCCGGGAGTGGATTTCAACTTCTCGCAACCGATCAGCGACAACGTGGAGGAGGCGGCCAGCGGTGTGAAAGGTTCTATCGCAGTGAAGGTGTTCGGCAAAGACCTGTACGAGTCGGAGAAGAAAGCGGTCGAGGTGTATAAGGTCTTGCAGACGGTGGACGGGATCGAAGATCTGGGCGTGATCCGCAATATCGGACAGCCGGAACTGAGGATCGAACTGAACGAATCCCGCCTGGCGCGTTACGGTGTGGCAAAAGAGGATGTCCAGTCGATTATCGAAATGGCGATCGGCGGAAAGAGCGCTTCCCTGCTTTACGAAGACGAACGGAAGTTCAATATCATGGTACGCTATGAATCCTCTTTTCGCCGCAGTGAGGACGAGATCGGCAAGATACTGGTTCCTGCACGCGACGGGGCGATGATCCCGGTCAAGGAACTGGCGGATATCCGCACGATTACGGGACCGCTGATTATCTACCGCGATAATCATGCCCGCTTCTGTGCCGTCAAGTTTTCCGTCCGCGGACGGGATATGGGGACGGCTGTTGCCGAAGCGCAGCAGAAGGTGAAGGAGCAGGTGCGCTTGCCGGAGGGTTATACGTTGAGATGGACAGGCGATTTCGAGAACCAGCAACGGGCCACGAAACGGTTGGCACAGGTCGTGCCGGTCAGTATCGCGATTATCTTTATCATCCTTTTCGTCCTCTTTGGGAATGCCCGTGATGCAGGACTGGTCTTGTTGAATGTGCCGTATGCCGCGGTCGGGGGGATTCTGGCTTTGCTGCTTACCCGTTTCAACTTCTCGATATCGGCGGGGATCGGGTTTATCGCTCTCTTCGGTATCTGCATACAGAACGGGGTGATCATGATATCGGATATCAAAAGTAACCTGAAGGCGCGTAGCCCGTTGGACCAGGCCATCAAGCAGAGTGTCCGTTCGCGTGTCCGCTCCGTCTTGATGACAGCTTCGATGGCTGCTATCGGTCTGATGCCTGCGGCGCTCAGTCACGGCATCGGTTCGGAAAGCCAGCGGCCGTTGGCGATCGTCATCATCGGCGGTCTGATAGGAGCGACCTTCTTCACTCTCTTCGTCTTCCCCCTGATGGTCGAAACCTTTTACCGGCGGATGCTGTACGATAAAGACGGAAAATTGTTGCAACGTAAATTATAAAGAGATTGGGAGGTAAAGAATCACCCAACAATCATCATTTATCCTATATTTGTAGTCCGATACACAAAAATATGTAATGGCAAAGATATTATTAGTAGAAGATGAAATAAACATCGCCTCTTTCATCGAGCGGGGCTTGCAGGAGTTTGGCCATGAAGTCCGCGTGGCCAATGACGGGCAAGCCGGCTGGGAGTTGGTTCAGCAGGAGGATTTCCAATTGTTGATACTCGACATCATCATGCCGAAGATGAACGGCCTGCAACTCTGTAAACAGTATCGCCAGACGTATGGCTACCAGTCGCCCGTTATCATGCTGACCGCCTTAGGGACGACGGACGATATCGTGAACGGACTGGATGCCGGTGCCGACGACTATCTGGTGAAACCTTTCAGTTTCCAGGAACTGGAAGCCCGTATCAAAGCCCTTTTACGGCGTACGGGGGCGGAACCTGCCGTACCGCTTCTGAGTTGTGGAGACCTGACACTCGATCCGTCCAGCCACCGGGCGATCCGTGGCAAGGTAGTGATCGACCTGACCGTAAAGGAATACCGCCTGCTCGAATATCTGATCCAGAACCAGGGGACGGCACAGAGCCGGCTGACCTTGCTGAAAAATGTCTGGGACAAGAACTTCGATACGAATACGAATGTGGTGGATGTCTATGTCAATTACCTGCGTAGCAAGATCGACAAGGATTTCGACCATAAACTGATCCGCACCGTAGTGGGAGTGGGCTATATGATGGAAGCATGAAGACCGGGAATAAGATTGCGCTTTTTTATACGGCTATCACGATCGGCATTATTTCGGTGGTGACAGTCGTTTTCTATTTTGTGGCGACCGACTATATTAGCCGTCTCTACTATTCCTATCTGACGGAGAAGGCATACGCGACGGCACAGAAGCATTGGGAGAAGGATGAGTTGGATGAGGAAGATTATGCCCGTATCCAGCAGCATTATGAGGAAACGTTGCCTGTTGCGGCGGAAATCTTGCTGAACGCCGACAGCATAACGGAGGCGCATAGCGTCTTGTCCCGTTACCTGACCGATGAGAAGATCGCTTCCCTGTATGCAGGCAATGTGGTTCGTTTCCATGAAGGGAAAGAATTAGGAGCGGCTGTCTACTATCCGGATAATGAGGGCAATTTTATCGTACTGGTTGTGTCGAGCAACCAGTACGGCGGAGATATCCAGCACCGTATCGGCTGGCTGTTGCTGGGGATGCTGGTGATCAGTGCCGTCCTGGTCTATTTCGTCGGCCGTTTGTATGCGACCCGCATGGTTGACCGTATCGATGCGGCTTACCAGAGTGAGAAGTCTTTTATCAGCAATGCATCTCATGAACTGAATAATCCGCTTACGGCCATCCAGGGAGAATGCGAGATCAGCTTGCTGAAGGAACGTACGCCGGCCGAATACCAGGCTGCATTGGGGCGTATCGCTTCCGAAACGAAACGCATCATCCTATTGATGAAGAACCTGCTTTTTCTCTCTCATGGGGATAAGGAGATCCTGAAGAATGCACGTGAGACGGTTTTGCTGGCCGACTTCCTGATGCAGTTCGTGGGTAACCGCGTTCGTTTTACAACCGACCATTTCGCTTTCGCTATCGAGGCGAATCCGCATCTGCTGAAGATCGCTATCGGCAACATCTTGAATAATGCCTGTAAATATTCGGGAGAAGCGCCTGTCGAGATGCAGTTGAAAGGTTCTGTCCTGACCATTACGGACATGGGGATCGGTATTCCTGAGGAGGAGATCGCCCGTGTGTACCAACCTTTCTATCGTGCCTCCAACACACGGGAGTTCGCCGGGCATGGTATCGGACTCAGTCTTTCCATGCGTATCCTAAGAAGCTACGGGGCGGAAATCACGATTACGTCCGAGGTCGGGAAGGGAACGACGGTGGAAATCGAATTCCCGTAAATTTTAGACTGTTACGCTTGGACGGATGGAAAGAATGGCTATCTTTGTTTTATTAGATAACACAAACACAAAACAGAAAGGAGAGACTGTATGAATATTATGAATATGATGTGGTTTATGGGGATGTGCTTATTATCGACAGTTATTATAGGTGGCTTTTTTATTCATCGGGATAATAAGTGTAATGCAGCTGCGAATAAAAAAGGACAGTCTTCAAAGGAAGGCTGAACGATATACTTCATTAATAAAAACTATATATGGGTAGAGGTCCGGTTAAGCACTCTTTAGCCGGACCTTTCCTTTTCTACTACCCACCTTTTCTTTTCAACATTTAGGCCGTTTTGATTGTTAGATATAAAAACAAATAATATGGCATACAAAATTGCATTCTTTGGAGCTAAACCGTACGATATAGCTTCATTCGACAAAGTAAATGAAAAGTACAATTACGACATTCGCTACTATAAAGGACATTTGAATCCGAACAATGTAGTCTTGACGCAAGATACGGACGCGGTCTGTATCTTTGTCAACGACACCGCCGATGCCGCTGTGATCGATGCGATGGTGGACAATGGTGTCAAACTGCTGGCCCTTCGTTGTGCCGGTTTTAATAATGTGGATCTGAAAGCGGCCAAAGGAAAGCTGCCGGTCGTTCGCGTACCGGCCTATTCGCCTTACGCCGTAGCTGAATATTCGCTTGCCCTGATGCTGTCGCTGAACCGTAAGATACACCGTGCCTACTGGCGTACGCGAGACGGTAATTTCTCGCTGAACGGCCTGATGGGGTTCGATATGCACGGCAAGACGATCGGTATTATCGGCACGGGAAAGATCGCCAAGATCCTGATCCGCCTGTTGAAAGGGTTCGGAATGCGTATTCTGGCTTATGACCTTTACCCGGACATGAAGTTTGCCGGAGAAGAAGGTATTTCTTATGTTTCGTTAGACGAACTGTATCGCGAGTCGGACATCATCTCCTTGCATTGTCCGCTGACCGACCAGACAAAATATATGATCGACAAAGACTCCATCGACAAGATGAAGAAAGGCGTAATGATCATCAATACAGGCCGGGGCCAACTGATCAACACCAACGACCTGATCGAAGGCCTGAAGGAAAAGAAGATCGCGGCGGCCGGTCTGGACGTGTACGAGGAGGAGGGCGAATACTTCTATGAAGACAAGTCTGATAAAATTATCGACGATGATGTATTGGCCCGTCTGCTTTCTTTTAATAATGTGATCGTTACTTCGCATCAGGCTTTTTTCACGAAAGAGGCCCTGCATAACATTGCAGAGACCACCCTTCAGAATATCGAAGACTTCCGCTGCCACCGTCCTTTGGTGAACGAAGTTATTCTGTAAAAAGACGATGTTTATATCGCTGATTTATTATATTTTTGTAGCCATTGTCCGGTGTGAGCCAGGCAATGGCTATTATTTTTATGGTAAACAGATATGGAAATAGACAGTCGCACAGGTCTGGTGCTTGAAGGAGGAGGGATGCGTGCCATCTTCACCGTCGGAGTGCTGGATTGCTTTATGGACCATGACATTTGGTTCCCTTATACGATCGGTGTGTCTGCCGGGGCGAGCAACGGTATTTCGTATGCCTCCCGGCAGCGCGGGCGTTCCCGTTTCAGCAATATCGACCTGCTGGAAAAATATGATTATATCGGTTTCAGGCATTTCCTCCGGGGGCGGGGATATATCGACATGAAATACCTTTTTTATATTTATCCGGAAAAATATTATCCGCTCGACTACGAGACGTATTTCAAGTCGCCGAACCGCTTCGTCATGGTCACCAGCAATTGCCTGACGGGTAAAGCCGAATATTTCGAGGAGAAGCAGGATGCAGACCGCCTGGTCGATATCTGTTGTGCCTCCTGCACGCTTCCGGTGCTTTGTCCGGTGGCGTATGTCGACGGTGTCCCGATGGTCGACGGCGGTGTCTGCGATGCCATCCCGATCCGGCACGCCATCGACGACGGTTTCCGCAAGAACGTGATTGTCCTGACCCGCAACAAAGGCTACCGTAAGGAAGAGAAGGACTTCTGGCTGCCCGGCTTCATCTACCGCCGATATCCCGCTATCCGGAAGCAGTTGAAGCTACGCTACCGCAACTATAACGAAGTGCTGGATTATATCGACGAGCTGGAAGCGAAAGGAGACGCGATCGTCATCCGTCCGCAAAAGAAAATGGAAGTCGGCCGCACCACCAACGACCGCAAGAAGCTGTCCGCCTTGTATGACGAAGGCTATGCCGTCGGCCGATCCATCGTTGAAAACAACCGGTTCGATTTCAAAACACCGGTGATTTGAAAACGAAACACCGGTGATTTGAATTCAAAACATATATGTTTTGGACATCGAGTGAAAAATGAGAGCTTAAAATTCGGATTATTCGAGGTAATTTCGTATATTTGTATATTAACACAACTAAAAGAATAAGTGATGATGAATAATTATGCAAATTACCTGTATATAGCTATTCGCGCCGCCCTCGATGCAGGCAAAGCGATCATGGATATTTATACCGATCCGGAATCCGATTTCGGCATCGAACGTAAAGCCGATAACTCCCCGTTGACAAAAGCCGATAAGAAGGCCCATGCGATTATCTCGATGGCCCTGTCCGTGACGCCTTTCCCCGTGTTGAGCGAAGAAGGAAAAGAGAAGCCTTTTGCCGAACGTTCAGGCTGGGACATGCTCTGGATCGTCGACCCGTTGGACGGGACGAAGGAGTTTATCAAGAAAAACGGCGAATTTACGGTTAATATCGCCCTTGTGAAGGAAGGGGTTCCGGTATTGGGCGTGATCTACGTGCCCGTGCGGAAAGAGCTGTATTTCGCGGCTGACTCGTTGGGAGCGTTCAAGCTGGCGGAGATAGACTACGGATACCAGCCTTCGATGGACGAGATAAAAACGAAAGCCATACGCCTGCCTATGTCGATGGGACACCAGGGAGTCGTGGTGGTCGCCTCGCGTTCGCACCAGACGGAAGAAACGACGGCCTTTATCGAGAACCTGCGCAAGCAGGGACAGCCGGTCACCCTGATCAGCAGCGGCAGCAGCTTGAAGATCTGCCTGGTGGCGGAAGGAACGGCCGATGTTTATCCCCGTTTCGCACCGACGATGGAGTGGGATACCGCCGCCGGACATGCGATTGCACGGGCGGCCGGATGCGAAGTTTATCATATCGATGGCAAAACACCTTTAAAGTACAATAAGGAAGACCTTCATAATCCGTGGTTCATCGTCAAACCGCTCTGACGGGCGGTTTGTTCCGTTTGCTGAAACTTTTGGTCTGTAAGTAAGATTATCCCTAAAATTGGTTATCGTAGTGAGATTAGATTTAATATTCTTATTACATTTGCAATCCTAACAGATAATTGACAATTAATGGTCTCTGTTCTTAATTGTCGATTGTCAATTGTCAATTGAAAGGATGAACTTTGAAATAATATTTGTATTGCTGGCGCTGGTCGGCATGATCGCGGCGTTGATATGGGATGGGCTGAGGCCCGGGATGGTGTTACTCACGGTTGTGGTGCTATTTCTTTGTGCGGGAATATTGACGCCGAAAGAATTGCTCGAAGGTTTTAGTAATAAAGGGATGATAACCGTCGGAATGCTTTTTCTGGTAAGTGAAGGCATTCGCCAAAGCGGAGCATTGGGACAACTTATAAAGAAGTTGTTGCCGGAGGGGAAGACAACCGTTTTCAAGGCGCAGCTGCGTATGCTTCCGCCTATTGCTTTTGTCTCCGCTTTTCTCAACAACACGCCTGTTGTCGTTATTTTCGCCCCTATCATCAAGCGTTGGGCGGAGTCGGTCAAGTTGCCGGCGACGAAATTCCTGATTCCTCTTTCGTATGTGACCATTTTAGGCGGCATCTGTACCCTGATCGGGACGTCGACCAACCTGGTCGTACATGGCATGATCCTCGAAGCCGGATATGAAGGGTTTACGATGTTCGAGCTGGGAAGGGTGGGGATCTTTATCGCGCTGGCCGGCATCATTTACCTGTTCGTGTTCTCCAACAAGCTGCTGCCCGATTCCCGTACCGATCGCTACGATGAAGAGGAGGAAGACGGCAACCCCGGTAACCTGCACCGGGTGGAAGCGGTGTTAGGCTCCCGTTTTCCGGGTATCAACAAGACATTGGGCGAGTTCAATTTTACCCGTCATTACGGTGCGATCGTGAAAGAGGTGAAGAGCGGGGGACAGCGGTTTACCCGCGATCTCGATAAGGTGACGTTGCACGAGGGCGATACGCTGGTTCTCTGGGCGGACGATACGTTCGTGCCGACATGGGGCGAATCCAGCGTCTTCCTTTTGCTTGCCAACGGCAAGGACGGTACGGAACCTGTTTCCCGCAAGAAACGCTGGCTGGCATTGGGCTTGCTGATCTTTATGATCGTAGGCGCCACGATAGGGGAGTTGCCTGTGGTGAAAGAGGCGTTCCCTGAAATACGGCTGGATATGTTTTTCTTTGTCTGCATTACGACCATCATCATGGCGTGGACCAAGATTTTCCCTCCGAAAAAGTATACCAAATATATATCCTGGGATATTCTGATTACGATTGCCTGTGCCTTTGCCATCAGCAAGGCGATGGAGAATTCCGGTTTCGCAGCTTTGATAGCCCGTCATATTATCGGTATGTCCAGCAGCATGGGACCGTATGCTTTACTGGCGATAGTCTTTATCATCACCAATATCTTTACGGAACTGATTACGAACAATGCGGCTGCGGCGCTCAGTTTCCCGATCGCCTTGTCGGTCGCTACGCAGCTCGGTGTGGACCCGACGCCGTTCTTCGTGGTGATCTGTATGGCGGCATCTGCCAGTTTCAGTACGCCGATCGGTTATCAGACCAATCTGATCGTGCAAGGTATCGGTAGTTATAAGTTCACTGACTTCGTGAAAATCGGTTTACCCCTTAACCTGATCACTTTTTTGATCTCGGTGTTCGTGATACCGATGATCTGGAAATTCTAAACAGGTGAAAGTTGAAAGGTGAAAGTTGAAAGTGATGGGGAAGAGTTTGACGGCAGAAAAGTCCTTTGGTTTTGCGATCCGTATCGTTAGACTATATAAGATATTATATGAAAGAAAAGAATTTGTTCTGTCAAAACAGATGTTGCGTAGTGGAACTGCCATTGGCGCCCTTTTGAAAGAAGCTGAGCATGCGCAGTCCAAAGCCGATTTTATAAGCAAAGTGAATATTGCTTTGAAGGAAGCAAATGAAACGGAATATTGGATTATGTTATTGAAAGAAACGGATTATTTATCTGAAAAAGAATACGAATCGATTATAGAAGACTGCCGTGAATTGATTAAACTGACGGTCAGTATTGTGAAAACAAGTAAACAGAATATGAATGGAACAAGTAAATAATAATAATATCGAAGAGAAACTTTCAACTCTCAACTCTCAACTTTCAACTAACATCTATCCTATTTTCGATAGGATGATGACGAGGGAGGATAAGGAGCGTTTGCTGAAGCAGCGTAGTGTGATGGTGTGGTTTACCGGGTTGAGCGGTTCCGGGAAGAGCACGGTGGCGATAGCGCTTGAGCGCGAGTTGCACAAGCGCGGTTTGCTGTGCCGCATCCTGGACGGCGATAATATCCGCAGCGGGATCAACAACAATCTCGGCTTTTCGGCTGAAGACCGGGTAGAGAATATCCGCCGTATCGCCGAAGTAAGCAAACTTTTTATCGATACGGGAGTTATCACGATAGCGGCTTTTATCAGCCCGAATAACGATTTGAGGGAAATGGCGGCATCTATTGTCGGGAAGGAGAACTTCCTGGAAATATATGTCAGCACTCCGATCGAAGAGTGCGAGCGGCGCGATGTCAAAGGGTTGTATGCGAAGGCACGCCGGGGCGAGATCAAGGATTTCACGGGTGTTTCCGCTCCTTTCGAAGCACCCGAACATCCTGACCTGACGTTAGACACTTCCGTGTTGAGCCTGGAGGAATCCGTAACCCGTTTGCTCGAACTGATATTGCCGAAGGTTTCCCTTGGCGGGAAACAATAGTTTCCCCGGCATGAAATTTTTGTTTCTGCAGCATGCAAATATAGTTTCATGGGCATGGAACTATATTAGAATAGAAAGGTAAGAATAATAACAACATTAAATAACATACAATGTCAGATTATAAATTAAGCCATTTACAGGAGTTGGAAGCAGAGTCTATCCATATCATCCGGGAGGTAGCTGCCGAGTTTGAGAATCCTGTGATGCTTTATTCTATCGGAAAAGACTCTTCCGTCATGGTTCGCCTGGCAGAAAAGGCTTTTTCTCCGGGAAAAGTCCCTTTCCCTTTGATGCACATCGATTCCAAATGGAAGTTTAAGGAGATGATTCAGTTCCGCGACGACTATGCGAAGAAATTCGGATGGAACCTGATCGTGGAATCCAATATGGAGGCATTCAATGCCGGTGTAGGGCCTTTCACGCACGGAAGCAAGGTGCATACGGACCTGATGAAGACGCAGGCGTTGCTGCATGCGCTCGATAAATATAAGTTCGATGCCGCTTTCGGAGGCGCCCGTCGCGATGAAGAGAAGAGCCGGGCGAAAGAACGTATCTATTCGTTCCGCGACAAGTTCCACCAGTGGGACCCGAAGAACCAGCGTCCGGAGTTGTGGGACATCTACAACGCCCGTGTCCATAAAGGGGAGAGCATCCGTGTGTTCCCGCTGTCCAACTGGACGGAGTTGGATATCTGGCAGTATATCCGCCTGGAGAATATTCCGATCGTACCGTTGTACTTTGCCAAGGAACGCCCGTGCGTAGAGATCGACGGCAACCTGATCATGGCAGACGACGACCGTCTGCCGGAACAGTACCGCGATCAAATCAAGATGCGCATGGTACGCTTCCGTACCTTAGGCTGCTGGCCGTTGACCGGGGCTGTGGAAAGCAATGCCGACACGATTGAAAAGATCGTCGAAGAGATGATGACGACGACCAAGAGCGAACGCACGACACGCGTGATCGACTTCGACCAGGATGCAAGCATGGAACAGAAAAAGAGAGAAGGATATTTTTAATTAGTTGAAAATGGAGAGTTGAAAGTTGAAAGTGGCTTCGCGTCACTATTTTCAACTTTCACCTTTCATCTTTCATCTTTCACCTTTCAACTTAAAATATATGGCAACATTAAATATAAAAGAATACCTCGACAGAGATGAACAAAAGGATTTGCTTCGCTTTCTGACTGCCGGATCGGTGGATGATGGCAAATCGACGCTGATCGGTCGTTTGTTGTTTGACAGCAAAAAGTTATACGAAGACCAGCTGGATGCCCTCGAACGCGACAGCAAGCGCATGGGGAATGCCGGCGACCATATCGACTACGCTCTGTTGCTGGACGGCCTGAAAGCCGAACGCGAACAAGGGATCACCATCGATGTGGCTTACCGCTATTTCAGTACGAATAACCGTAAGTTCATCATTGCCGACACTCCGGGACACGAACAGTACACCCGCAATATGATCACCGGCGGTTCGACTGCCAACCTTGCCATCATCCTGGTGGATGCCCGCACGGGAGTGATTACGCAGACGCGCCGCCATACCTATCTGGTTTCGCTCTTAGGTATCAAGCATGTGGTGCTGGCGGTCAACAAGATGGACCTGGTTGATTTTGACAAGAATATTTTCGACAAGATCGTTTCCGACTATAAGGAGTTTGTCGCTCCGTTGAATATCCCGGATATCACCTGCATCCCGCTGTCCGCTCTGGATGGCGACAATGTGGTGGAGAAGAGCGACCGTACGCCTTGGTACGAAGGGCCGTCGTTGCTGGACTTCCTCGAAACGGTTCCTATCGACCAGGATCGCAACTTTGAGGATTTCCGCTATCCGGTGCAATATGTATTGCGTCCGAATCTGGACTTCCGCGGTTTCTGTGGGAAAGTGGCCAGCGGTATCGTTCGTAAAGGCGATACGGTGATGGCTTTACCTTCCGGGAAAACATCCAAAGTGAAAAGTATCGTGACATACGACGGAGAGCTGGATTATGCATTCCCTCCCCAGTGCGTCACCATCACGCTGGAAGACGAGATTGATGTTTCACGCGGTGAGATGCTCGTCCATCCGGATAACCTGCCGATAGCGGACCGTAACTTCGAGGCCATGCTGGTGTGGATGGACGAAGAACCGATGGACGCAAGCAAGCAGTTCTATATCAAGCATACGACCAATCTTACACGCGCCCGTGTGGACAGCATCCGTTATAAAGTGAATGTCAATACGATGGAACAGTTGTCGGTTGACAATGGAAAACTGACAACTGACGATTTGCCGATGAAGTTGAACGAGATCGCTCGTGTCGTCTTCACGACCGGAAAGGAACTGTTCTTCGATCCGTATCAGAAGAACAAACAGACAGGCGCCTTTATCCTGATCGACCCGATCACGAATAATACGTCGGCTGTCGGTATGATTATCGACCGGGTAGATGCTCGCGACATGGTGACGGAAGACGCGTTGGCTGTACTGAATCTTCCGGAATTGGGTATCGGCCCTGAGCACTACGAAGCTATCCGTTCCGTTTGTAAAGAGCTCGAACGGCAAGGAGTTTCCGTCAAGTGTATAACAGAAAATAAATAAGGTATGGGATTACTGGAATTTGACAAACTACCGATCAATACTTTAGTGGGTGCTGACTGGAAAACGTTCAAGGCTGTGACAGCCAATAAAACGATCGACAAAGAATTTCGTAATAAATATTTTCTGACTAAATCCGTTTGTCGCCTGCTCAGCCTGTTGCAACCCTTCGAAGATGCGCGTTACCGTAAGATTGCGGACAAGCCGTTGGAGATGGACCCGGTGTTCATTCTCGGACATTGGCGTAGCGGGACGACTTTCATGCACAATGTCTTCTCGTGTGACAAGCATTTCGGCTACAATACGACCTATCAGACCGTATTCCCGAACCTGATGCTTTGGGGACAGCCTTTCTTCAAGAAGAACATGGCGTTCCTGATGCCCGACAAGCGTCCGACCGATAATATGGAATTGAAGGTGGATCTTCCCCAGGAAGAGGAATTTGCCTTGGCAAATATGATGCCTTACACGTATTATAATTTCTGGTTCTTCCCGAAGCATATGCTCGAATATTGCGACCGTTATCTGCTTTTCGACAATATCAGCGAACACGAGCGGGAAGTGTTTAAGGAAACGTTCCTCAAACTGATCAAGATTTCCCTCTGGAATACGAAAGGGACCCAGTTCCTGAGCAAGAATCCGCCTCATACGGGACGTGTGAAGACCTTGGTGGAAATGTTCCCGAATGCTAAATTTATCTATCTGAAACGAAATCCGTATACGGTGTTCGAAAGCACGCGCAGCTTCTTTACTAATACGATCCAGCCGCTCCGTTTGCAGGACATCTCCAACGAGCAGATCGAAAGTAATTTTATCGAAGTATACCGCCGTTTGTTCTATAAATATGAAGAACAAAAGCATCTGATACCCGAAGGAAACCTGGTAGAGGTGAAGTTTGAGGATTTCGAACAGGATGCTTTCGCCATGACAGAGGATATATACAAGAAATTAAACCTCCCCGGCTTTGAAGAGTCTAAAGATGAAATCGAGAAATATCTCGGGAAAAAGAAGGGCTATAAGAAGAACCGGTACAAGTATGACGACCGCACGGTACGGCTTGTGGAAGAAAATTGGGGAATGGCTCTCAAAGAGTGGGGGTATTCTTTATAATAGACAATTGACAACGAATAATTGACAATTGTCGGTTCTGCCGGCTTTGCCGACTTAGGGATTTTAGAAAAAACAGAATTTGAAATGAAACAGAAAGCAAAATTCCTCTTTCTCTTGGGAATTGTCAATTGTCAATGGTCAATGGTCAATTCCCAAGAGCACGTAGTGCCGTTCAGTTTTGGAGATATGGATCATTGGGTCGTTCGCGAGATACATGAATCCGGCATTATCGGAGGAAATACGAAGCATCTTTACGAGCTGGGGCCGACAGATACGATCATCGGCAATACAGCCTATACGAATCGGGGCGGTTCGCCGTGGGCGAACTCCAATGTGATGGCGAAGGTGGCAGGTGTGGTGAAGACGAATACATCTGTCTTCCCTGAAAGACGGGATGACGGTTGGTGTGCACGTCTGGAGACACGCATGGAAAGTGTGAAGGTTTTCGGTTTGGTCGATATCGAAGTGGTAGCCGCCGGTTCTGTTTTCCTCGGAACGGTGCACGAACCGATCAAGGGAACCAAGAACCCGCAGGCCATGTTGAACAGCGGAGTGGCGTTTACCAAGAAGCCGAAGGCTTTGCGTTTTGACTATAAGGTGAAGCTGGCTCCGGAAAAGGACCGTATCCGAAGTACCGGCTTCAGCCGCAAGACGACTGTTGCCGGACAGGATTCGATCGCAGTCATTCTTTTGCTCCAGAAACGTTGGGAAGATAAAGATGGAAATATTTATTCCAAACGTGTCGGGACAATGGTGCAGCGTTATACGGAATCCAGCAACGGTTGGGTGAACGATGCGACCTACCCTATCTTGTACGGCGATATTACGAAGCATCCGGAGTATAAGCCTTATATGCGGATTCAGGTGGAAGAGCGTTATGCCTTGAACAGCCAGGGTAAAAGCGTCCCTATTCAGGAAGTGGGCTGGGCGGCGGAAGGTGAATTGCCGACTCATATCGTCCTGCAGTTTACTTCCAGCCACGGCGGAGCCTATATCGGCTCGCCGGGCAATACGATGTGGATTGATAATGTAGAACTAATATATTAGTTGAAAGTTGAAAGGTGAAAGTTGAAAGTGATGAATTTTTCTTTTTAACTTTCACCTTTCAACTTTCACCTTTCAACTGAAAAAATGATGGTGGAAGATAAAATAAAAGCACTTCGCGAAGCGCTGGAGCAACATAATTACAATTATTATGTGCTCTCGGCACCGACGATATCGGACCGTGAGTTCGATGAGATGATGAAGGAGTTACAGGTCCTTGAAGAGGCGCATCCCGAATATGCCGATCCTCATTCGCCGACCCAGCGGGTGGGGAGTGACCTTTCCAAAGAGTTTGAACAGGTAGTGCATAAATATCCGATGCTTTCGTTGGGCAATACCTATTCGGAAGATGAAGTGAAGGATTTTTACGAGCGCATAGCCCGTGACCTGAACGAGCCTTTCGAGATTGTTGCCGAGTTGAAATATGACGGAACTTCCATTTCCCTGACATACGAGGACGGACGTCTGGTCCGAGCCGTGACGCGTGGCGACGGGACACGTGGCGACGATGTGACGGCCAACGTGAAGACAATCCGTTCGGTCCCTTTGAAACTGATGGGCGACCGATACCCGGCAACATTTGAGATAAGGGGGGAGATCTTGCTTCCCTGGGCCGAGTTCGACCGCTTGAATAAGGAACGTGAAGAACAGGAAGAGCCTCTTTTTGCCAATCCGCGCAATGCTGCTTCGGGTACGCTGAAGCAACAGAACCCGGCTGTCGTGGCGGCTCGTAAGCTGGATGCCTATTTCTATTATTTGTTGGGAGAGGAGCTGCCGGCGGAAACGCATTTCGATAATTTAGAGGCGGCCCGTTCATGGGGGTTCAAGATCCCGAATGTGATCCGCGTATGCAACAGCTTGGAGGATATATACGATTATATCGCCTATTGGGATGTCGAACGCAAGAACCTGCCGGTTGCAACAGACGGGATCGTTTTGAAAGTGAATTCATTGCTCCAACAACGCAATTTGGGATTCACGGCCAAAAGCCCACGTTGGGCGATTGCCTACAAGTTCCAGGCCGAACGTGCCGTGACGCGCCTTAACTCCGTGTCTTTCCAGGTCGGGCGGACAGGAGCCGTCACTCCGGTTGCCAATCTGGAGCCGGTATTGTTGGCCGGAACGACCGTAAAGCGTGCTTCCCTTCACAATGCGGATATTATCGAAGGACTCGACCTGCATTTGGGTGACAAGGTGTTCGTGGAGAAAGGCGGCGAGATCATTCCTAAGATTGTCGGTGTCGATGTCGAAGCCCGCGGTTTGTTGGTGGGTGATAAGGTCCGTTTCATCCGTTCCTGTCCCGAATGCGGGACACCGTTGATGCGTCCTGAAGGAGAAGCGGCTCACTATTGTCCGAACGAAGCCGGCTGTCCTCCCCAGATCAAGGGGAAGATCGAGCATTTCGTCACCCGGAGGGCCATGAACATCAATATGGGGCCGGAGACAGTCGAAGATTTGTATGAAGCCGGCTATATCAAGGACACGGCCGATCTCTATACGTTGGAAATAGCCGATCTGCTGCGCTTGGAACGTTGGGCTGACAAGAGCGCCCGTAACCTGATGGCGAGCCTCGAAGAATCCAAACAGGTTCCCTTCGAACGGGTACTTTATGGGTTGGGGATTCGTTTTGTGGGTGAAACGGTGGCAAAACGCCTGGTATCCGCTTTCCATTCGATGGAGCAGTTGGAACAGGCTTCTTTCGAGGATCTGACAGCCGTGGATGAGATCGGCGAGCGGATCGCCCGGAGCATCATCGCTTACTTTGCCGACGAGCGTAACAGGACGTTGGTGAACCGTTTGAAGGAATACGGGTTGCAGATGTCCGTGGCCGAAGAAAAGCTGGCCAACCGTTCCGAGAAACTGAAAGGTCTGAGCATCGTTATCAGCGGGACATTCGCCAGACATTCCCGCGACGAATACAAGGCCATGATCGAGCAGCATGGCGGGAAGAACAGTGGCTCAGTGTCCGGCAAGACCGATTATATCCTGGCGGGAGATAATATGGGACCGGCCAAGCTCGAAAAGGCGGCCAAGTTGGGTGTGAAGATTATAAACGAAGACGAATTCTTAAATATGATAGCGGAATGAGACTGACGAATTATTTTATTAAAAAGAAAGTGCAGTCTTTAGCTTCCGGGGCTGCCGGCCGCAAGCATGAGTTCTGTGCGCTGGAAGACGCGGGCCACATTCTGGTTCTTTATCAGGCAAACGACCGCGAGCTTGTCGAGCCTTGTCTGGACGTCCTGCGTAAGAAGAACAAGAAGGTGCAGGCCTGTGTCTATGTAACCGGCGATCCGGAGGCAGATGCCTCGTACATCCCGGTCCATGCCAAGAAGGATGTGAACGCTTGGCAGGTTCCTTCCGATGTCATCCTGGAACGGTTCAAGACGGTCAAGGCGGATATCCTGATCGATCTTACGCGCCCCGATTGCTACCCGATGCAATATCTTATGCTACAGCATCCTTGCAGATTCAAGGTGGGAGTGAAGCATGCCGATATAGATTTGTATGATTTGTCTATATCGGTAACAGAGCGTGAAGATATCAAGCATTTATTCGAACATATATTATTTTATTTGCAGGCGATACGCTCAAAATGATATAAATTCCTTATTTTTGCAGCACCGTTGACAATTGACAATTATTATCATGGCAGACATAAATTTAAAAGGAATGGGTGTGGCGTTGATCACTCCCTTTAAAGAAGATGAAAGTGTAGACTATGAGGCGTTGGCCCGGCTCGTAGATTATCAGTTGCAGAATGGAACCGATTATCTGGTTGTGTTAGGTACCACCGCTGAAACCCCTACACTCACGGAAGAAGAAAAGAAGAATATAATCAATTTGGTCGTGACGAAGGTAAACGGACGTATTCCCATCGTGTTGGGGGTTGGCGGAAACTGTACGCGTTCGGTTGTCGAGAAGTTGAAAAACGATAATTTTGACGGTATAGATGCGATCCTGTCTGTCGTACCTTATTATAACAAACCATCCCAGGAAGGAATCTATCAGCATTATAAAGCGATTGCGGAGGCGACTACGTTACCGATAGTCCTGTATAACGTTCCGGGACGTACCGGTGTGAATATGACGGCCGAGACTACGCTGCGTATCGCCCGTGAGTTCAAGAACGTGATTGCAGTCAAGGAGGCTTCCGGCAATATCACCCAAATGGATGATATCATCAAGAACAAACCGGCGAACTTCAATGTGATTTCAGGAGACGACGGTATTACGTTTCCGCTTATTACGTTGGGAGCTGTCGGTGTGATTTCTGTAATCGGCAATGCTTTTCCGCGTGAGTTCAGCCGTATGGTGCGTTTGGCATTGGCTGGTGACTACGATAGCGCCCGCACGATCCACCATAGTTTTACGGAGCTGTTCAGTTTGCTGTTTATCGACGGCAATCCGGCGGGAGCGAAGAGTATGCTGAATGCGATGGGCTTTATTGAAAATAAATTACGCTTGCCTTTGGTTCCGACCCGTATCACCACATTCGAAAAGATTCGTGATGTATTACGTCAGTTGAGCATTAAATGTTAAGATATTTCAGACTTGTAGGGGCGGGGGTCTACTCCGCCCGATATCAGTCCATATAATCCCGCATTTAATTTATGCCCCTGTACTCGTTAGGCGTATATCCGACGTTTTTCTTAAATACGCGAGTGAAATGCTGAGGATATTTGAACCCCAGTTCGTAAGCGATTTCACTGACGGTCTTGCTTGTGCCCAGTATCTTTTCTTTGGCGATGTCGATCAACCGGAGCTGGATATGTTCTTGTGCGGATTTACCCGTTTCCTTCTTTATCAGGTCGCCTAAATAGTTGGCGGAAAGATGCAGCTGGTCGGCGCAGTAGCGTACGGACGGCAAACCGATCGTTTCCGGTTTGTCGGTCTGGAAGTAACCGTTCACGACATTCTCGAACTTGGAAAGGATATCCTTGTTGACGTTTTCACGGGTGATGAACTGGCGGTCGTAAAAACGGATGCTGTAGTTAAGTAAAAGCTCGATGTTAGAGACAATCAGCATTTTGCTGTGTTTGTCGATACCCCGGTTAAGCTCTTCATTGATGTTATTCAGGCAGTCGATGATGACGCCACGTTCCTGTTCGGATAGATGAAGAGCTTCGTTCACCTCATACGAGAAGAAAGAATAGTCTTTCATATTGCGTCCGAGGGATGTGCCGCGGATCAGGTCGGGATGGAATAGCAGAGCACGGCCCTTCGGCTGAAAATATTCGCCGTTGTCATCGATGCCGATCACCTGTCCGGGAGCCAGAAAAACCAGCGTTCCTTCTTGATAATCGTAATAGTTGCGTCCGTACCGCAAATCTCCGCATTTGACCTCTTTCAGGAAGACTGCATAGAAACCGTAGCTCATGCGTACGTGTTTCATCATCCGGGACGATTTCGACAGGTCGAGAACACTTACCAGAGGATGCAGCGTTTCCTGGCCTACCATTTCATTGTACTGACAAATATTGTCCAGCTTAATAATTTCTCCCATAACCATCTTTAATTTGTTTCCTCACAAAAATAATATATTTTTTCTTCTTATCCCATCTATATCAGTATTTCGGTAGGGCAAAACCGCATCAGAAACCACAAGGAGCAAATCAATTCATCTATACATATCCGCAAATACTGATGCATCTACTTTTTCCGTTTGCGTCAGGATAATCGTACCGTCCTTGCCGGCAAGGAATACGCGGGGTATGGTGTTGTCGGCAAAGAGGGAGTAGACGTTCAGGTCCGGATCGGCGAAAAACTTCATATTGTACTGATGTTCCCGGAAATAGGCCGCTACCTGCTCTTCGGTTTCTCCACGTGCGATCAGGAGCACACAGACGGAGGGATCGTCTTTGTATGTATGATATAAAGTGGAAATATCCGGGAAGGCCTTCTGGCAGTCGGAACAGGTCGTACTGAAGAAAATAATTAGGGCAAATTTATTTTCCAAGTCTTTTTTCGATACCGTTCCATCCGGATTGGAAATGCTGAATTCGGGTAACGGGTCGCCTTCCTCCAAAGCAAAGCCACCCGCAGGCGGTAATTCCTCGTGGATGCAGGCGGTGAGGGATAACAGGCTGATTATGTAAAACAATAAATATTTCATGGGGCAAAGATACGGGTTGGTCGCCATACTTTGTGACTTTTTGCATGGCTATTTGCATATTATCCTGTATATTTGTACCGGAATTTCAGATATCAAAGAACAAAACAGCAAGAAATACACTTGGTCATACAATCTAAAAATATGGTGCGCGTGATGCGGTTTATACTGGTCGGTACGCTGAATGCGTTAATTACTGTCTTGATTGTCTGGCTGATGATGGACAAGCTTGGTTGTAACTATATTGCTACCAATATCACCGCTTATGTGATTGCGCAGATCAATAATTTCTTCTGGAGCAAATATTGGATATTTTCATCCCGCACGGGTAAGTTTCGCCGTGAGATTCCCCTTTTTCTGATCGCTTTCGGATGTGCTTATTGTTCCCAATTCCTCGCTTTGCTTATCATGGTGGAAATCTTTGACCTGAACGAATATCTCGCCCAGTTCTTAGGATTGTTTATCTATGGTGCAGTCAACTATATGATGAACAAGAAAATTACCTTTCAATTGACAATGGACAATTGATAATTGGCAATTTCGGCAAGCGGTATTTGCCTATTGTCAATTGCTCAGTGCGCCCGTTCACGAAATCCAGACGGTGTCACACCCTCTTTCTTCTTGAAGAAAGTGGAGAACTGTCCGGCATTCTCGAATTTGAGACTGTAGGCTATTTCTGAGATATTCATGCTGCTGCTGGTAAGCAGTTCCTTTGCCTTCAGGAGTTTTTGCTGCAATTGGTATTGGGCGGGCGATACGCCTGTATATTCTTTGAACATACGGCGGAACCAGGAGTAGCCGAGTCCCAGACGGGAAGCTATTTCTTCCGGTGTCAGCGGGTTTTCCACCTGCTCTTTCATCAAGATGCGGGCTTCGTTGATCTTATCCACAACGTAGGTATTCGTGAAGGAGTTGTTTCTTCTTTTATAATAGACCGTACCCAATATATGGAGGACGATACTTGAAATCATCTCCTGGTAGCCCGTCTTTTCCTGAGAGGCGAATTTCAGTATGTCTTCATATAGTCCGACGATCGTTGCACTGAGCCCGATGTGCTGTAACGGTTCCTCGCGGGTAAAAAAGCGTTTCTCCACACGCCGGTCGATGTGGACACCGCGGAAACCGACCCAGTATTCGTTCCAGCCTGTCTCGCTGTCAGGATAGTAGCTGTGCCATTCTCCCGGAAAAAGCAGGATCATTGTACCTGCGTTTATCTTTTGCATCTTGCAGGATTGCGAAGAGAAGTAACCGCTTCCCTTCGTGATATAGACCAGCTGGTATTCGTTCAGGATTCGTCCGGTCTGCGGCTTGAAGTTATAATTGTCCGGATGCTTCGAAAGAGGATAGTTCCCTTTCGGGGGAATAAACTGGTAGCCGACGGTCGTGACGACAATTCCCCACTCTTCGTCTATCGCACTTATCGTCAGATACCTCAATTGATCGCTTAGTCGTTTCTCCATCTCCTCTGTCAGATTTGAAAGGTTTAAAATCATTTTCAAAAGCAAAGATAGTAATTTACCGTTTACTTTTGCAATCATAAAACAAACAACTTTGTTGTACCATGAAGAAATATAACTTTTTAGCCTTTGATATAGGAGCGACCAGCGGACGTGCCGTATTAGGCACTTTGGTTGGTGACAAATTTGAAATGCAGGAACTTCACCGTTTCCCGAATGCGATCATGGAGTTGCATGGAAAATATTACTGGGACATATATCGGTTATATGATGCCTTGAAAGAAAGCCTTACGATTTGTGCACGCCGGAACCTGCTCCCGGACTCTATCGGGATCGATACCTGGGGGGTGGATTTCGGGTATCTGGCGGAAGACGGTACACTGTTGGGCCTACCGCGTGCGTATCGCGATCCTTATACGGACGGTGCGCCGGAAGAGTATTTCCAGCGTATTCCCCGGTCGGAAGTCTACCGGCTTACCGGCATACAGATCATGAATTTTAATAGTATTTTCCAGTTGTTCCGGGCTAAACAGGAAGGTTTTGGGCCATTGGAGGCTGCCGGAGAGATACTGTTTATGCCAGACCTGCTTTCTTATTTGTTGACAGGCAAAAAGGTTTGCGAATATACGGATGCTTCTACTTCCGGGCTGTTGAATCCGGTGACGAAGGAGTTTGAGGCTTCTCTGTTGGAAGCGGCAGGTGTTGCGCCCTCTATCATGCGTCCGGTAGTGATGCCGGGAACTTTTGTCGGGGAGCTGGCCGATGCGCTTGCACGGGAAACGGGGATCGGCAAAGTGCCGGTCATAGCAGTTGCCGGCCACGATACGGCTTCGGCTGTCGCGGCTGTCCCAGCGGCGGACCGGGAGTTTGCCTACCTTAGCAGCGGCACATGGAGCCTCATGGGGATCGAAACGGAAGAACCGATTATCTCGGAAGAATCTTTCCGGCATAATTTCACGAACGAAGGCGGGATAGACGGGACGACCCGTTTCCTGAAAAATATCACAGGGATGTGGTTGCTCGAACAGTGTCGGAAAGAGTGGGAGAAGGCCGGGCGCGACTATTCCTATCCGGCGATAGTCAAGATGGCGGAACGGGCGACGCCTTTCCGTCGTTTTGTGAATCCCGACGATCCGTGTTTTGCCAATCCGCCGAGCATGACGGAGGCAATCAAGGCTTATTGCCGCGAGACGGGGCAGCCCGAACCGGTCGAGGACGACGAGTTTATCCGCTGTATTTTTGAAAGTCTGGCATTCCGGTATAAGGAGGTGCTGGCATTATTATCCGAAATGGCTCCTTTCCCGATCCGCAAATTGCATGTGATCGGGGGAGGCTCGATGAATAATCTTCTCAATCAATTTACGGCAAATGTAATAAACATGCCGGTTGTGGCAGGGCCTTCGGAGGCGACGGCAATCGGCAACTGCATGGTGCAGGCGAGGGCGGCAGGATTGGTGGCCGACCGCTGGGAGATGCGCCGTTTGATCAACTCTTTCCTTTCGCCGGCTGTCTTTCTGCCGGAAGGTAGCGGCGAGTGGGAAGAGGCTTTTAGGAAATATAAATCTGTAACCTCAAAAAAATAAGACCATGACAAAAGAAAACATTATCAGACAAGCGTATGAGGCAGCTGCTGAACGCTATGCAGCTGTCGGTGTGGATGCAAGGGAGGCAATGGACAAATTGCAGAAGATATCTCTTTCGATGCATTGCTGGCAGGCGGACGATGTGAGCGGTTTCGAGAACCAGGGAGGTTCGCTGACGGGCGGAATCCAGGTGACGGGTAACTACCCGGGATGTGCCCGCACGATCGACGAAGTGCGGGCCGATGTCCTGAAAGCAGCTTCTCTGATCGCCGGTAAACACCGCTTGAACCTGCATGAAATATATGGCGACTTCCAAGGCAAGAAGGTCGACCGTGACGAAGTGGAACCTGCTCATTTTGAGAGCTGGATGCAGTGGGCGAAAGAGAACGGGATGAAACTGGATTTCAACAGCACTTCTTTTTCGCATCCGAAGAGCGGCGACCTGACGTTGGCGAATCCCGACGATGCGATCCGCAATTTCTGGATCGAACATACGAAACGCTGCCGCTGGATCAGCGAGGAGATGGGTAAATACCAGGACGATCCCTGTATCATGAACCTCTGGATTCACGACGGTAGCAAGGAGATTCCCGCCAGCCGTCTCAAATATCGTCAGATACTGGAACAGTCGCTCGACGAGATTTTTGCAACTGAATATAAGAACATGAAGGATTGTATCGAGGCAAAACTGTTCGGCATCGGTCTGGAAAGTTATACGGTCGGTTCCTATGATTTTTACTTGGGCTACGGTGCAAAGAAGAATAAGATTGTGACGCTCGACACGGGCCATTTCCATCTGACGGAAAGTATCGCCGACAAGATTTCGGCCCTGCTTCTTTTTACACCGGAGATCATGTTGCACGTGAGCCGTCCGATTCGTTGGGACAGCGACCATGTGGTGATCTTGAGCGACGACTTGCTCGATCTGGCACGCGAAATCATCCGTTGCAAGGCATTGGACCGTGTGCATATCGGCTTGGACTACTTCGATGCGACGATCAACCGTATCGGGGCGTACGTGATCGGTTGCCGTGCGACACAGAAGGCCTTTATGCAAGCTCTTCTCGAACCCTCGGCAACCTTGCAGCAGTACGAAGCCGAAGGCAAATATTTCCAGCGTTTAGCTCTGCAGGAGGAAATGAAGAGCCTTCCGTGGACAGCCGTCTGGGATATGTTCTGCTTGCAAAACGACGTCCCGGTAGGTGAGGATTATATCGCCGAGATAGAAAAATACGAAGCGGAAGTAACAAGTAAACGTTAACCTTAGGGGCGAACCTGTGTGTTCGCCCTCTAAAAATAACATATATGGAAATAATCATCGGATTGATCATAATCGCAATCGGTAGTTTCGGGCAGAGCAGTTCCTACGTTCCGATCAACAAAGTCAAGGATTGGAGCTGGGAAAGTTTCTGGTTGGTGCAAGGCATTTTTGCCTGGCTCGTCTTCCCATTCTTAGGAGCGCAGCTTGCCATTCCCAATGGGAGCAGCCTCTTGGAACTGTGGAGTGCCGGCGGAGCTGCGGGGGCCGTTATCTACGGAATCCTGTGGGGGATCGGTGGGTTGACCTTCGGGTTGAGCATGCGTTATTTGGGGGTTGCGCTCGGTCAGAGTATCGCGCTTGGAACGTGTGCCGGTTTCGGGACGCTTTTTCCTGCAGTTTTTGGCGGAACGGATTTGTTTCGTGGCGATGGCCTGGTCTTGTTGATCGGTGTGTGTATCACGCTTGCCGGTATCGCCGTGATCGGGTATGCCGGAAGTCTTCGCGCCCGTAATATGACCGAGGAGGAAAAGAAAGCGGCTGTAAAGGATTTCGCATTGACGAAAGGTTTGCTTGTCGCTCTTTTGGCCGGTGTGATGAGTGCCTGCTTCAATCTGGGCCTGGAATCCGGCGCTCCGATCCTTGAGAAGGCGAAACAGTCCGGCGCAAGCGAATTGTTCGCACTGAATCCGGTCATCCTGTTGGTGACGATCGGGGGTTTTATCACGAACGCCTCTTATTGCCTTTTCCAGAATGTAAGAAACAATACGGGGAAAGATTATTTTTCCGTATCAGGCGGTACTTTGCTGAATAATGTCTTATTTTGTGCGCTGGCAGGTGTTTTGTGGTATTCGCAATTCTTCGGGCTGGGAATGGGAAAGAGCTATTTTGCCGAATCTCCGGTGATGCTGGCCTTTTCATGGAGCATCCTGATGTCGCTGAATGTGATCTTCAGCAATGTGTGGGGCATTATCCTGAAAGAGTGGAAAGGGGTGAGCCGGCAGACGATCGTCGTTTTGGTTTGCGGCATGTGTCTTCTGATATTCTCACTTTTGCTGCCTAATTTGATTTAAGATAATGATCGGATTGGAAATGGATAGGCATGGGACGTTAGTTCGATAGGCATGGAACTTAATTTCCATAGGTATGAAATTAAGCTCCCGTGCTTGTCTGTTTTTTGCCGGGTGAAGAACAATTTTGAGCCGGGGGCGTGTCCCTCATAAAAAAGATATATAAGTAAAATGAAAACAATCAGAAACAATGAAAAATTGATGGCCGAGATTGGCCGTATCGCTGAAGTGGCCGGCTATCTTTGGACAAAAGGATGGGCGGAGCGTAACGGTGGTAACATTTCCGTAAACCTGACCGACTTGATGAACGATGTCGAAAAAGCACTTCCCGCACTGGGACCGGCTATTCCTTTACAAGAAGCGATGACCGCTCTTGCCGGACATATTTTCTATGTCACCGGTACAGGAAAGCGGATGCGTTATGTAGCACAGGAACCGTTGGCCAACGGTTCCCTGATCCGTATCGCCGGGGATGGAAAAAGTTATGATATTATTGCTGAACAATTGATTTTGCCTACTTCCGAGTTGCCTTCGCACTTGATGATGCATAATTATCTGCGTGGCCTGGGCCGTGATAACAGAGTCGTTTTGCATACGCACCCGACCGACCTGATCGGCATGACGCATTGTAAACCATTCCTAGATTCGGATGTCATCACCCGTACGTTGTGGAGCATGATTCCCGAATGCCGTATCATTGTCCCGAAAGGAGTCGGTATTGTTCCCTATGAAATACCAGGGACACTGGATTTAGCACGTGCAACCATTAAACAATTGGAAAAGCACGATGTCGTATTCTGGGAAAAACATGGTATTTTGGCAGTCGGTGAAGATCTGATCGAATGTTTTGACGCAATCGACACGCTAAGCAAGTCCGCCCAAATCTATTTCAGCGCACGCATGGCAGGATACGAACCCGCCGGTATGACTGACAAGCAGTTGGATGATTTGGTTCCGGCCTTCGGTTTGTGATAGGTTACGATCGTAAATGATGATTTATAGGTGTGTTTATAGCAACAATGTGCAAGCCTCGTTGCCGTTATCCACCTATAAATCATCATTCATATAAATACCATATACCATGAAAACATTATTTATTCTTATATCTCTATTCTTTGCCGTATCATTGTCCGCCCGGCAGCGCGATAGTCGTGTACGCGAATATCTACCTCCCGCACGCATCATCTGGCAGCAGGAAAGCCAGTTGATACAGGGCGCAAACCATTTGCTTCTTTCCGGAAATGGACAAGCCAATCTTGTGAATCATAACATCTGTAAGCTTTCGAGCACCGACCGGCAACATCCTGCCATCCTTCTTGATTTTGGAAAAGAACTGCAAGGTGGCTTGCAAATAGTAACCGGCATGCCGGCTTCGCACGAACCAGTCGTCGTCCGGATCCGTTTGGGTGAGTCGGTAAGTGAAGCTATGTGCGATATAGATGGGGTGAACGGTGCTTCCAACGATCATGCCATGCGCGATTTTACTATTCGCCTACCCTGGTTGGGGGTTATGGAAGTGGGTAATTCTGGGTTTCGGTTTGCCCGGATTGATCTTTTGGACGATTCCGTCGAATTGCATATTAAAGAAATACGTGCCATTTCCGTTTTTCGGGACATCCCATATAAAGGCTCATTTCGTTGCAACGACGAACGGCTGAACCAGATTTGGCAGACTGGTGCTTATACGGTACATTTGAATATGCAGGAGTATATTTGGGACGGCATCAAACGTGACCGTTTGGTCTGGATTGGTGATTTGCATCCGGAAGTGATGACGGTCAACACTGTTTTCGGATATAACGAGGTGATACCGAAAAGCCTTGATTTTATCCGCGATGCAACGCCGTTGCCTGGCTGGATGAACGGGATGTGCAGTTATTCCATCTGGTGGTTGCTGATCCAGCGCGACTGGTATTACTATCAGGGGGACTTGGCTTACTTGAAGGAACAGAAAGACTATTTGACCGGTTTGCTCCATCTTCTGATTTCCAAAGTCGATGAAGACGGCGTCGAGAAGCTCGACGGAGGAGGACGTTTCCTCGATTGGCCGTCCAGTGAAAATCCGGTTGCCATCGATGCCGGCTTGCAAGCCTTGATGCTACAGGCGATGAAAGCCGGAAACGAACTTTGTAAGGTGTTGGGCGAAGATGCGTTGGCGGCAGAATGCGAGGCTGTAGGAAACAGGATGACCAAGGCCGCTTCGAAGGTGATAAAACCTTTCCTGAAGTCAGGTGTTGCTCCGGATGCTCCTGGATCGAAACAGGCAGCTTCCCTGTTGGCGTTGGCCGGACTGATGAAGCCGGAAGAGGCCGATCGGAGATATCTCGCAGTTAATGGAGGGCATGGATTCTCTACTTTTTATGGTTATTATATGCTTCGAGCGATGGCTGCTGCCGGCAATTATCAAGGGGCGATCGACGTGATACGCCAATTCTGGGGTGCGATGCTCGATTTGGGTGCAACTACTTTTTGGGAAGATTTCAACTTAGACTGGTTGCCCGGCGCTTCTCGCATCGATGAATTGGTTCCGGTAGGCAAGAAAGATATTCATGGCGATTACGGGGCTTATTGTTATAAAGGTTTCCGCCATAGCCTTTGTCATGGTTGGGCTTCTGGTCCGACTTCCTGGCTGAGTGAATATGTGTTGGGTGTTCAGGTTGTGGAGCCGGGTTGCCGCGTTGTCCGGATCACACCGCATTTAGGTGACTTGGAGTGGGTGGAAGGAACGTTCCCGACTCCTTACGGTGTGATCACTATCCGTCACGAAAAAGGCGCTGACGGGAAAGTACGGAGTCGGATCGATGCTCCGTCCGAAGTAAAAGTTGTACGATAATCAAATCAGATAAAGATATGGGAAAAAAAAACATGCTGTTGATCTGCTCGCTTACCTTCTTCTCGCTGATAGGTTGCAAAGGTAAAAACGAGCTTACGGTTCCGGTGAACCTGCGAACAGAATACCTGCGCGAACCGATCGGTTTGGATACGAAAAGTCCCCGTTTCACTTGGGAATACAAAGGAAGTGAGAAGAACTTCTTGGCTTCCCGTTCGGAAATCCGTATCGGGACCTCGCCGGATAACCTGCAACCGTATACCGGTAATATGACATTGGAACCGCATACCCGTTACTATTGGAACGTGACGGTATGGGATCAGGATGGAGATATTTGCGAGACTTCGGAAACGGCTACTTTCGAGACTGCCAAATTCAAGTCGTCCGACTGGTCGGGAAAATGGATAACCGACAGTCACGATAAGGAGTTCGAGCCGGCTCCTATGTTCCGCAAAGCTTTTACATTGGGAAAAGAGATTGAAGAAGCCCGCGTGTATGTGGCTGCTGCCGGTTATTACGATTTGTTTATCAACGGTAAGCGGGTAGGAGAGAACTATCTTGATCCGGGCTATACGCATTTCGACAAACGTATCCTATATGTGACACATGATGTAACCTCTCTTTTAAAACCGGGTGGCAACGCTATCGCTACCGTTTTGGGTAACGGCTGGCACAATGTACAATCCAAAGCTGTCTGGAATTTCGAGACTGCCCGTTGGCGTAACCGTCCTCGGATACTCTGTGAATTGCGCCTACGCTATACCGATGGTACGACTGAAGTCATCGCCACCGATGAAAGTTGGCGTACCGCGACCGGTCCCTATACCTATAACAACATCTACAGCGGTGACAAATACGATGCCACGTTGGAAGAAAATGGTTGGAACGCGGAAGGGTTCGATGACAGCAAGTGGGGGCCGGTACAAGTTACGGAAGCTCCGGCTCCCTTATTGGCCGCCCAGCAGATGCCGGGTATCCGGATTACGGAAGAATTGCAGCCTGTCTCGATGAAGAAGTTCAGCGATAAACTTTATGTATTTTCATTCGAAAAGAATTTTGCCGGTCTGTCCCGATTAAAGGTGAAAGGTGCTCCCGGTACGCGGATCACTTTGAAGCATGGAGAGTTGCTGAAAACAAACGGTCGTCTGGAACAGGGAAATATAGATGTCTATTATCATCCTGTGAAACCGGGAGAGGTTTTCCAGATGGATGTGTTCACACTGAAAGGAACAGGTGAAGAGGAAATCTTTATGCCTTCATTCGCCTATCATGGTTTCCAGCATGTGGAGGTTGAAAGTTCGGCTCCCGTAGTCCTGACAAAAGAGAGTCTGACCGGACTGTTCATGCACACGGCGGTAGAGCCCGTAGGCTCCTTCTCCTGCTCCGATCCGTTGTTGAACAAGATATGGAAGGCGACAATGGAGGCCTATCGTAGCAACCTGCACAGTATTCCGACCGATTGCCCGCAGCGTGAAAAGAACGGCTGGACGGCCGATGCGCATGTAGCAATCGACCTCGGCCTGTTAGGTTTCGACGCCATCACCTTGTATGAGAAATGGATGAACGACTTCATTGATAACCAGCGCGAAGCCGGTGAGATCTCCGGCATTATCCCCTCCAGTGGCTGGGGATATGGTGAATGGCCCGGCCCGGTATGGGATGCCGCCATGTTTATCATCCCGAATGCTTTGTATAATTATTATGGTGAGACACGCAGTATCGAGAACCTGTATCCTACGATGTTGCGCTATTTGGATTATTTGAAAGCAAAAGAGAAGGACGGTGGTTACCTGACTTTCGGTTTAGGAGATTGGGTGTATTGGAAGTCTACGACCAATAACACTTATACCTCTACCGCTTATTATTATTTGGATTACATCTTGATGGCCCGTTTCGCCGGACTGTTGGGTAAAGATGCCGCCCCCTATCGGCAGAGAGCCGACGAGTTGAAGGCCTTGGTCAACCGTAAGTTCTTCAATCCCGAAACGGGGGTCTATGCTGAAGGAACCCAGACGGCACAGGCGATTGCCCTCTATTTAGGAATCGTACCGGAAGGTAAGGAGCAGTTGGTCGCCGATAAACTTTGCGAGGTCGTGCGTGCCAACAACCATTTCCTCGATTTCGGCCTGCTCGGAAGCAAGTCTGTTCCGGCCATGCTGACCCGCTACGGCTATGTCGAGGATGCCATGAAGATGATTACGAAGACGGAAGCTCCCTCTTGGGGCTATTGGGTGGAAACGATGGGATATACGACGTTGCCTGAAACCTGGACGTTAAGTCCTGAGTTCCGCGACGCCTCCCTGAATCATGTCTTTATGGGAGATGTCTCTGCTTGGATGATGAATCAGCTTGCTGGTATCAACTACGATGCTGTTGAACCAGGTTTCCGCCATATTCTGATTACGCCTCATTTCGTGGAAGGAATGGATTGGGTGAAAGGTGAGTATCATTCTGTACGGGGCTTGATTTCGAGCGAATGGAAACGGGAAGGAGGCAAAGTTACTCTTACCGTGACGATCCCGTCCGGCTGTACGGCGGATATCCGTGTCGGCGATAAGACGGAAACAGTCGGGTCTGGTACACATGTGAAAACTTATTAAACGAGAATACCATGAAACATTATTTTCTGTTGTTACTGTTAATCGGATGTATCGCTTCCGGCCAGGCTGAATCCGGCTGGAAAGCCCATTGGATCAATACGGAACGTTGTCAGAGCAAGACGAACACCTGGTTGGCTTTCCGTAAAATTGTCCATATAGACAAGGTTCCGCAAACTCTTACCGCCCGCATCGCTGCCGATAGCAAATATTGGTTGTGGATAAACGGTCGCCTGGTTGTCTTTGAAGGTGGGCTTAAACGGGGACCTTCTCCGTATGACACCTACTACGATCCGGTAGAGATAGCTCCTTATTTGCAAAATGGCGAGAATACGATTGCTGTGCTGGTCTGGCATTTCGGTAAAAGCGGATTCAGCCATGTGAATAGTGGTCTGGCTGCCTTGCTGTTTGAAGCTATCTCTCCTGGTGTCGAGATCGTTTCCGACAAGAGCTGGCAATGCACCGTATATGATGCCTATCAGGATACTGAGGCGCCCTATCCGAATTATCGTTTGCCGGAAAGTAATATCCGTTTCGATGCCAGGATGGAAATGTCCGGCTGGAATCAGCCCGGCTACACAGGCAAGATGCCGAATGCTGAAATTATTTCGTCTGTCGGGGTCGCCCCTTTAGGAAAATTGGTCGAGCGTCCGGTACCCCTATGGAAAGACTATGGCTTGAAACCGTATGTCAGTGTCCGCCGGTCGTCTGCCGGCGATACGCTTTATTGTCGCCTGCCTTATAACAGCCAAGTGACTCCTTATCTGAAAGTGGAAGCTCCTGCCGGCAAGGTGATCCATATCCGGACGGACAACTATGAGGGCGGTTCTCAATACAACGTCCGCGCTGAATATGTCACGCGCGACGGCGTGCAGGAATATGAGAGTTTAGGCTGGATGAACGGTCACGAGATGCAATATATCCTGCCGGAAGGCGTGAAGGTGCTGGATGTGAAATTCCGGGAGACCGGTTACGATACCGAATTTACAGGTTCTTTCAGTTGCAATGATCCGTTCATGAACGAACTTTGGAAACGTTCGGCCCGCACCTTATATATAACGATGCGCGATAGTTATATGGACTGTCCGGACCGCGAACGGGCGCAATGGTGGGGTGATGAGGTGAACGAATTGGGCGAGGCTTTCTATGCCCTTTCTCCCTCTAGCCATAAACTGGCGCTGAAAGGCATCTACGAACTGATGAACTGGCAACGCGAAGACGGTGTGATTTTCGCTCCGGCCCCGGCTGGTAACTGGCGGAAAGAGTTGCCATTGCAAATGTTGGCTTCGGTAGGTTGGTACGGTTTCTATACCCAGTATTATTATAGTGGCGACAGTAGCTTTGTCGCCGGTATTTATGACCGAATGCACCACTATCTGCACGAAGTATGGCAAGTAGATAAGAGCGGCCTGGTTATCGAGCGTGACGGCGATTGGAGCTGGGGTGACTGGGGAGAAAACATCGATATGGGCGTGTTGGTAAATTGCTGGTATTATTTGGCCTTGAAAGCAGAGAAAGCTTTTGCCCTCCAGCTTGGAAAAGCAGCCGATGCCGATGAGATCGGCCGTATGATGTACAGTATAGGGAAATGCTTCGACACAAAGTTTTGGACAGGATCAGCATATCGCTCTCCCGGCTATAGGGGAGAAACGGACGACCGTGCACAGGCGATGGCTGTCGTTTCCGGTTTAGCTTCCGCTGATAAATATCCTGCTCTGGTAAAAGTCCTGAAGAAGGAATGCCATGCCAGTCCCTATATGGAAAAGTATGTGCTCGAAGCCTTGTTTCAAATGAATGAACCGGCCTTTGCTTTAGAGAGAATGAAGCAGCGCTATGCGAAAATGATGGATTATCCTGAATATACGACCTTGTTCGAAGGATGGGGAATCGGTCCGGACGGTTTCGGAGGCGGTACGATCAACCATGCATGGAGTGGTGGCCCTCTTACGTTGCTGAGTCAGAAAGTGTGCGGTATAGAACCTACCTCTCCAGGTTTTCGTTCCTTCAAGGTTTGTCCCCAAATGGGCACTTTGACCGAAGCCTCTGCTACAGTAGATACGCATTTCGGCAAGATCGAGGTGTCGCTGAAACGCAAAGGTAAAAAGATACAGGCCACCCTTTCCGTTCCCGAAGGAACGACTGCCGAAGTCATCTGGCCCGATGGCTCCCGCAAGAATTTCGATCCGGGGCGTCATCAGGCGAAACATGTAGGCCTTAAAGGAAAAAAATAGTACTTTTGTATCATTCTTTCTATTACTCCTCTGCGGGTAAGCCGTGGTAATTTGTAAAAACATCTCCCTCTTCGAGAGGAGCGTGGGGCATGTGATCTTCGTTTATCGCCTGGCAGCATTTTTGAAGATTGCATGCCTTTTTTGTGTCCTGCTCAAAAAGGGAAATACTGTCAGGCTACTGCAATCGGTAAGTTAACGGGACTGTGTATTGTACGCGGACGGCTTTCCCACCTTTCATCTTTCCCGGAGTCCATTTGGGCATCGACTTGACAACCCGTAAGGATTCTTCGTCCAATGAGGGATATAAAGCCTGTGTCACTTTGGCGTTTGTAATACTTCCGTCTTTTTCGATAACGAATGTGACGACTACTTTTCCCTGTTTTCCCTGTTGCTGGGCTTCTGCCGGATATTTTATGCTTTTAGCAAGAAACTGCAATAATGCATTTTGCCCACCCGGAAATTCCGGCATGATATCACATGTGTCATAAATCTTGTCTTTTTCCGGTGGAAGCGGATTAGCTGCTTCCATTTTGGAAACAGTAGTGGTGGCGAGAGCAGTCGGCTGTTGGATAACCTCTGCTACCTTTTCATTCAAAACACGTGCCATTGCATCGATATTATTGAGCAATAGCAAGCCTGCGGCCATTGGAACCAGTGCCAGGTATTTCACTTTTCTGGCGTTGTTCGTCCTTTTTTTGTTTAACATAGTAATTCTCTTTTTAAGTGGTAAGACACTGAAATTGTTATATAAATTTGCAATAGCCGTATTGGGATGTTTTACTCCGATCAGATGGTACTGGTATTCTTTTTTGTCGAATCCGGCAAGCATGACCTGTTCATCTGCGATAAATTCATGATTTATACCGATCTCTTTCTTTAGCCACCAGGCAAACGGGTTTAGCCAGCAGGCGATACAGATGATTTCACCAGCCATCATGTCGATCGAATGCCATTGGCGGACGTGTGTTTGTTCATGGATCAAAATGTCATCAAGCCTTTCTCGTTGATGCGGATCGGATGAAATGAAAATCCAGCCGAAAAAGGAGTAGGAGGCTTCCGCTTCCGGAAGGATACAGACTTCAGTGCCGTTCAAAGTAATTTTCCTGCATTTCCGGTGTAAGCGGCAAACAGTGAACAGCTCTGCCAGACATCTGGACAGCAACAGACTGGCCCCTGCCAGCCAGATAACTTGCATAACCTTGAACCCGGTTTCTTTCCAGTCGGAGGCGGCTATTTCATTGCTTGCTGTCAGGACTGTTTCTTTAGGTAGCAACCCTGAATAGTAGCCGACTATACCTGCTACGCTTGTCTGGGTGGATAACCAGCCGCTTAAATCCGGTAAAGGGTAAAGGAACGCGATCAGGTAAATCGACAATAACACCCCTCTGCGTAACCTGAAGAACGTATCGTCACGGAATAATAGGCGATAACAGATATATAAAAATGCCAACGCCAGATTTACCTTTAGAAAATAGATTAGTATCGGAGTTATCATATTGATATCTTTATAATTGATTATTCTTCCTTTTCGATCTGATCCATCAAGTCCTGCAAATCGCTTTTGGATAATTTACGATCGCGGACAAAGAAGGAAACCATTTCTTTATAAGAACCGGTGAAATAATTTTGTACGACATTCGACATGAAAGTACGCTTGTATTCCGCTTCTTTCACACGTGGAGAAAAGAGTGTGATCGTTCCGAATTTCTTCGGGGTGACGTACTTCTTTTTTTCAAGGTTCCGGACCACCGATGCCACGCTGGTGTAGGGCGGTTTCGGATCGGGCATTTCGTTCAGTATGTCACGGATGAAACATGATCCTAATTTCCAGATATACAACATTACGCTTTCTTCTTGTGCAGTCAGTCTTTCCATTGTCTTGTTGTTTTTTTTGAATTTCAGATTACTATCTTTTCGCAAATCTACTTTATTTTAGTAGATAAGAGTACGTGTCTTATGGTAATAATTGTTAATGAGGAAAAAAGGGCTTCTTGCTTCTGGTGTTGTGGAGGATTTCATTTTCATGCCTGTGTGTTTTGATTTGGACTAACGGATCTTTAGGAAAAAGTACGATAAGAAGAAGGGAGGCGATAAGCCCTGTTCTTGTTTTTCGCTTTTTATTATGTATCTTTGCCCGACAGAATCAAAGAAAAATACTTACCGGATGATAGACTTCAATATGATACCATCTCCCTGTTATGTGATGGAAGAAGAGTTGCTCCGCCGTAATTTGTCACTGATCAAGAGCGTGAAGGAGAGGGCGGGAGTTAATGTAATCCTGGCTTTTAAGGCGTTTGCGATGTGGAAAGCATTTCCGATCGTGCGTGAATATATTCCGTATTCGACAGCAAGTTCGAAGTTTGAGGCCAGGCTGGCTTTTGAAGAGATGGGTAGCCGGGCACATACCTATTCGCCGGCATATACGGAAGCGGATTTCCCGGAGATTTTAAGATACAGTAGTCATGTGACGTTCAATTCGCTTACGCAATTCGAACGTTTCTATCCGATGGTGCAGGCGGACGGAAACCGGGTATCGTGCGGTCTGCGCATCAATCCTGAATATTCGGATGTCGAAACGGATTTGTATAATCCTTGCGCTCCGGGCTCCCGGATGGGAGTGGTTAGCGACCTTTTGGATGGTCAGTTGCCCGACGGTGTCGAGGGCTTGCATTTTCATACGCTTTGCGAATCGAGTTCGTATGATCTGGAAAAGACGTTGGGAGAAGTAGAAAAGCGTTTCGGCCGTTTCCTGCCGCATATCAAATGGTTGAATATGGGAGGCGGGCATCTGATGACACGAAAAGACTATGACACGGAACATCTGATCGGGCTGTTGCAGGCGTTCAAGGCCAAATATCCGAACCTCGAAATCATCATGGAGCCGGGAAGCGCATTTGCGTGGCAAACCGGATTCCTGCTGACGACGGTGGTGGATATCGTGGAGAATCATGGTATCAAGACCGCGATCATAGATGCCTCTTTCACTTGCCATATGCCGGATTGTCTGGAGATGCCCTATAAACCGGTGATTCGCGGGGCTATAGAGCCGGAAGAAGGAAAGCCTGTTTATCGTATTGGAGGAAACAGCTGTCTGAGTGGTGACTATATGGGCGATTGGTTTTTCGAGCAACCCTTGAAAGTGGGTGATAAATTGATATTCGAAGATATGATCCATTATACCATTGTCAAAACGACCATGTTCAACGGAATCCCGCATCCATCCCTGGCTTTGTGGAGCAAGGAGGACCGGCTCGTGATGTATAGGGAGTTCGGCTACGAAGACTACAAGGGAAGAATGGACTGAATCAATTAACAATTAATAAAGAAGAGGAATGTCTGGATTGTAAATCAGGTTGTGCAAATAAAATTGTCGATTGTCAATTGTCAATTGTCAATTATTTAGTAATTTAGCGCACTCATTCAGAAAAGAAATAATTAAGCAATAATTAAGGTATGGGTATTTTTAGCTTTTTCAGTAAGGAAAAAAAGGAAACTCTGGACAAGGGGTTATCTAAGACAAAAGAAAATGTATTTTCTAAGATTACCAGAGCCATTGCCGGTAAAAGCAAGGTGGACGACGAAGTTCTGGACAATCTGGAAGAAGTACTGATTACTTCCGATGTCGGAGTAGATACTACACTGAAAATCATATCCCGTATCGAAGATCGCGTAGCCAGAGACAAATACGTGACGACCAGTGAGCTGACAGCGATCCTGCGTGAAGAGATCGCTTCCCTGCTTACAGAAAATCATACGGAAGACCTGGAGTCGTTTACGGTTCCGGAAGACAAGAAGCCGTATGTCATCATGGTCGTAGGCGTGAACGGGGTAGGCAAGACGACCACGATCGGCAAACTGGCTTATCAGTTCAAGAAGGCCGGTAAAAATGTGTATTTGGGAGCAGCCGATACGTTCCGCGCCGCAGCTGTAGAGCAATTGGTGATTTGGAGCGAACGGGTAGGAGTGCCTATCGTGAAGCAGAAGATGGGTTCCGACCCAGCTTCGGTGGCATTTGACACGTTGAGTTCGGCAAAGGCGAACGGGGCGGATGTGGTGATCATCGATACTGCCGGTCGCCTGCATAACAAGATCAATCTGATGAACGAGCTGACCAAGATCAAGAATGTGATGAAGAAAGTGGTTCCCGATGCACCGCACGAAGTCTTGTTGGTATTGGACGGTTCTACCGGACAAAACGCATTTGAACAAGCCAAGCAGTTTACGGCTGCAACCGAGGTGAATGCTTTGGCGGTTACCAAATTGGACGGAACGGCCAAAGGTGGCGTCGTGATCGGTATTTCGGATCATTTCCGTATCCCTGTCAAATACATCGGCTTGGGAGAAGGAATAGAGGATCTCCAGGTTTTCAATAGAAAAGAATTTGTAAACTCCCTTTTCGGAGAATAAAGGGAGTTGTACCATAATATATGAGGAAAAATAAGGTAGATATTATAACGCTGGGATGTTCAAAGAACCTGGTGGATTCGGAGCAGCTTATGCGCCAGTTCGTGGCGAACGGGTATACCGTCGAACATGACCCCCATAAGATTAATGGTGAAATCGTTGTTGTGAATACCTGCGGTTTTATCGGAGATGCCCAGGAAGAGTCGATCAATATGATACTCGATCTGGGAGAGGCCAAGAAGAAAGGGAAGATTGGTAAACTGTTTGTCATGGGATGCCTTTCCGAACGGTTCTTAAAAGACCTGGAAAATGAGTTGCCGGAAGTCGACCGTTTTTATGGAAAGTTCAATTGGAAAGAGTTGCTGAACGATTTGGGCAAATCCTACCACAGGGAATTGGCTGCCGACCGCGTCTTGACGACTCCCCGGCATTACGCCTACCTGAAGATCGCCGAAGGGTGTGACCGTACCTGTTCGTATTGTGCCATTCCGATCAGTACGGGGCGTTACCAGTCCATACCGATGGAAGAGATCGAGAAAGAGGTTCGCCTGCTGGTGAAACAGGGTGTGAAAGAATTTCAGGTGATCGCCCAGGATTTGACTTATTACGGTTTGGATTTGTATAAACGCCATGCGTTGCCGGAACTGGTGGAACGCATCTCCGATATTCCGGGAGTGGAATGGATCCGCTTGCATTATGGTTATCCGTCCCATTTCCCTTATGACCTGCTCAGGGTGATGAGCGAACGCGATAACGTTTGCAAATACATGGATATCGCCCTTCAGCATATCAGCGACCCGATGTTGAAGAAAATGCGCCGTAACATCACGAAAGAAGAAACATATGCCTTGATACGCCGGATGCGGGAAGAAGTACCCGGCATCCATCTGCGTACGACCTTGATGGTCGGCCATCCGGGAGAAACCGAGCAGGATTTTGAAGAGCTGGTCGAATTCGTAAAAGAAGCCCGTTTCGAACGTATGGGCGCCTTTGCTTACAGTCATGAGGAAGGAACCTATTCGTTTAAACATTATACCGATGATATCGATCCGGAAGTCAAACAAGACCGTTTGGATTATCTGATGCGTATACAGGAAGGCATTTCGGCCGAAGTGAACGGTTCCAAGATCGGAAAGGTATTCAAGGTGATGATCGATCGGGAAGAAGAAGATTTCTATGTCGGCCGTACGGAATTCGACTCGCCGGAGGTCGACCCGGAAATACTTGTTTCTAAAGAGAAGCAGTTGGTTCCCGGAGTGTTTTATAACGTGCGGATTGACGATGCGCAAGCTTTCGACCTGTATGGAAGCGTACTTTAATTTGGCATAAAAACTGCAAAGATGTTTGTCGGTTTACGAAAAAATAACTAATATAGCTGCATAATCTATTAATGGACGCGGATATGAAAAATAAGGAACTGGTTACTGAACTTGCCGCCCGTATGGGTTGGACTGCGCAGGAAGTTGCTGAAACGCTTTCTGTTCTGAGTTCCGTCGTCAGTTCGCGTCTGGTAGATAACGACACCATATATTTGCAGGGCTTCGGTCAGTTTGAGGTGAAAAAAAAAGCGGAACGGATCTCTGTCAATCCTTCAAACGGAAAACGGTATTTAGTCCCTCCCAAACTTGTCCCGGTGTTCAAACCCGGAACGACCGTCAAGAATAAACTTAAAGAATTAGGCGATCATGAATAACCGGCTGGCGATACAGGATCTGGCCGGTCTGTTGGCCGAATATACAGGTAAGGACAAGAATAGTTCCGAGCGCTTTTTGAGAGAATTCATAGCGGTCGTGTCGGAAGGTGTCTATACGGATAAACTGGTAAAGGTCAAAGGGCTCGGTACTTTTAAGATCATTCCGGTGGAGAAGCGTGAAAGCATTCATGTGAATACGGGTGAACGTTTTGTAATCCCGGAACATTACAAGTTTTCCTTCCTGCCGGACAAGGAATTGCGGGAGCTTGTCAATAAACCGTTCTCTTTTTTTGAAACGACCGAACTGCGGGAGAATGTCGATTTTACCGATATGGATGTCGTGTTGGACGAACCGGACATAAAAGAGACGGAAGACGAATCGATTGAGGAGATGATACCGGAAGAGAAACATCTTCCCAAAGAAGAACCTGTTGTCTTCTCGGAAGAGGGATCTGCTGTTCCTCCGGAAGAAGACCCGGTTGTCTTTTCAGAAGAAGAACCTGCCGGGCAGCCCGAAGATGAAGGGATGGATACCCTTGAATCGGTTGTGGACGAATGTTCGGATAGTTCCGGACTTGACAGTCCGAGCGAAGAGGTAGAAACTGGTCCGGATGCGGAAAGAAAGAAGCCCCGCACGAAGCGGATTGCCGTTGTTTCTATGTTTGTATTCCTTCTTATGCTATTCAATATCGGGCTTTACCTGAATCGCGCGTACTTTTTCAAAAAGGGAAAAGAGCCCTTGAGGATTGATACGGTCTTTCCCAAAGGAGAGACTGTTGCGACCGAAGCCGTTCCGGATACGACAATCGTTTTTGCCAATGAAGATTCCTCCCAGACTGTGGGTGAAACAACGGTGGAAAATCCGGAAGTTGAACCCGAAGCCACTTCGCCTAAAGTCATTGCCCGTGTCAAGATCGAGCCGGGAAGCCGCCTGACGCTGATCTCGTTGAAATATTACGGAAGCAAATTGTTCTGGGTATATCTGTATGAATATAACAGAGCTGTCATAACAGACCCGAATAACGTGCCTATCGGCACTGTGATCGAGGTGCCTGCACCGGAAATGTACGGCATCGACCGTCATGATCGTTCTTCCATTGAAAAAGCCGCTGCCCGCCAGACTGAGATACTGAGTGGCAAACTGTAATAAAAACTCTCCCTTTTAAGTAAAATAAAACAAAATAGTTCTGCGCAGGTTAGTATTATTTAACTGCGAAAGTGCAGAATACGAATTTAACATTTCTAATTTTGTGCATCTTAAAAAAGCAAGTAAAAAATAGTAACAATATAATTGAAAAAAATCTATGAGTCAGACAGTAGACATTCGTGAGTTGAACGAGCGAATTGAAAGTAAAAGTTCGTTTGTGAACATGATTACGATGGGTATGGACCAGGTAATTGTTGGACAGAAACATTTGGTTGAATCATTATTGATCGGTCTGCTTTCAGATGGCCATATCCTGTTGGAAGGTGTGCCTGGATTGGCAAAGACATTGGCCATTAAGACACTGGCATCATTGATCGATGCGAAGTATAGCCGTATCCAGTTCACGCCGGACTTGCTGCCGGCTGACGTGATCGGTACGATGATTTATAGTCAGAAAAGCGAAGAATTCCAAGTCAAACAAGGTCCAGTCTTCGCTAATTTTGTATTGGCGGATGAAATCAACCGTGCTCCGGCAAAGGTGCAGAGTGCCCTTCTGGAAGCAATGCAGGAACGCCAGGTGACAATCAGCGAAAATACATACAGATTACCGTCTCCTTTCTTGGTAATGGCGACCCAGAACCCGATCGAGCAGGAAGGAACCTATCCGCTGCCTGAAGCACAGGTAGACCGTTTCATGCTGAAGGTCATCATCAACTATCCGAAGAAAGAAGAAGAAAAGCTGATTATCCGTCAGAATATCTCCGGAGTGAAGCCGGACATCAAACCGATCCTGACGAAGGAAGAGATCCTCGAAGCCCGTAAGGTTGTCCGTGAGGTTTATCTGGACGAAAAGATCGAACGCTATATCGTAGACATTGTGTTTGCTACCCGCTTCCCGCAGGAACATGGTTTGGCAAACCTGGCTAACATGATCTCCTTCGGAGCCTCTCCGCGTGCGTCCATCAGTTTGGCGCTGGCTGCCCGTGCGTATGCCTTTATCAAACGCAGAGGATATGTGATCCCCGAAGATATCCGTGCCGTATGCCACGACGTGATGCGTCACCGTATCGGTTTGAGCTACGAAGCGGAAGCCAATAACCTGACATCCGAAGAGGTGATCAGCGAAATCCTGAACAAAGTCGAAGTCCCTTAAATAGTTGAAAGTTGAAAGTTGAGAGTTGCGTAAGCAGCCCGTTTTTAGCTCTCTTATTAACTTTCAACTTTCAACTCTCAACTTTCAACTGAATAATATGGAAACAAGTGAACTATTAAAGAAGGTTCGACGGATTGAGATAAAGACGCGCGGCTTGTCACGCAATATTTTTGCCGGGCAATACCATTCTGCGTTCAAAGGGCGTGGTATGGCGTTTAGCGAAGTGCGCGAGTATCAATACGGAGACGATATCCGTGATATTGACTGGAACGTGACCGCACGTTACGTCCGCCCATACGTGAAGGTGTTCGAAGAAGAACGGGAGCTGACGGTGATGTTGCTGATCGACGTGTCGGGCAGCAGGGACTTCGGTTCCGTGAATGTAATGAAGAAAGAAGTCATTACGGAGATCGCGGCGACACTGGCTTTCTCGGCTATCCAGAACAACGACAAGATCGGTGTGGTGTTCTTCTCCGACAAGATAGAGAAATTCATCCCTCCCCAGAAAGGGAAGAAACATATTTTGTATATCATTCGCGAACTGATCGACTTCCGGCCGGATAAAAAGCAGACCAATATCGCACAGGCATTGAAATATCTGACCAATGCGATCAAGAAGCGCTGTACGGCTTTCCTGATCTCCGACTTTATCGACAAGGATGGTTTCAAGGATGCCTTGACCATCGCCAACCGCAAGCATGACGTGGTGGCCATACAGGTGTACGACCGCCGCGAGACGGAACTACCGGCTGTAGGGTTGATGAAGATCAAGGATGCAGAGACGGGACAGGAACGCTGGATAGACAGCTCGTCCGCCCGTGTACGGGCCGCCTACAAGGAATGGTGGGACCGCCGGCAGGCAGCCATGAGCGATTCGTTTAAGAAATGTCGTGTCGATTCGGTTTCCGTCCGTACGGAAGATGATTATGTGAAAGCATTGATTGCTCTTTTTGACAAACGTAATTAAAGCAAACAAATGAAATTAATAAAGAAAAGCATTCTGTTACTTGCACTTGCCGGTGGAACATTCCTGTCCGGCGGGAAAGCATATGCGCAGCAGACGCTCGTTGACGTTCGTGTCGACTCTGCCGCCATACTGATCGGAGAGCAGACTGTTTTACATTTGACGGTAACGGCAGACAAAGATAAGGCCGTCCAGCTTGTCATTCCACGTGACACGTTGATGGCAGGAGTGGAGGTGCTGGAAATTCCGAAAGCGGACTCCACCTTGATCGAAAACGACCGCCTGCTGATCAAGCAGGACTTGCTGGTGACTTCTTTCGACTCTTCCCTTTATCTGTTGCCTCCATTCATGGTGATCGACGGGGCGGATACCGTTTACTCCAACCAGGTGGCCTTGAAGGTGTCGACGGTTCCTGTCAATGCCGACAAACCGGAGGAGTTTTACGATATTAAAAACGTCTGGAAGCCGCCTTTTGTATTGGCCGATTACTATCCCTGGATATTCGGCGTGTTGCTGACTCTGTTCCTGATCTGTGTGGTTGCCTATGTGATCAAACGTATGCGTAACCGTCAGTCCATCCTACCGTTCAAGAAGCCGGAACCTAAACTTCCGCCTCACGAACAGGCGATCAAGGAACTTGACGAGATCAAGCAGCAGAAGCTCTGGCAACAGGGGCGTAGCAAGGAGTATTATACATTGATTACGGATACGTTGCGTCGTTATATTGTGGATCGTTTCGGTATCAATGCGATGGAAATGACTTCCGGTGAGATACTCGATATCATCCGTAAGCAGCAGGAGGCGACTTCTGTCTATGAAAGCCTGAAGCAGATCATGCAACTGGCCGATTTCGTGAAGTTCGCGAAGATGAATCCGCTGCCCGATGAAAACGACTTGAGTTTGATGAACGCTTATCTGTTCATTAACCAGACGAAGGTGGAAGAGATTCCCGTTCCCGGAGAAGGTGAAAAGGCTGAAGGTGAAGTAAAGTCTGTAGAAAAGAATGATTCAAATATAAGTAAAGAATAAGATGATATTTGCAAATCCTACATATCTGTATTTGTTATTGTTGCTGATCCCAATGATCGGATGGTACGTCTACAAACTGAGCAAGAATCAGGCGAGTTTGCAGGTGTCGTCTACGGAAGGTTTCGATGCTCCGGGAGCAAGCTCCTGGAAAGTCTGGCTCAGGCATGTCCCTTTCATTTTGCGTATGGCGGCGGTAGCTGTCCTCGTCGTGATATTGGCGCGTCCGCAGTCGACTAACAGTTGGCAGAATTCTTCGACGGAAGGTATCGACATCGTGCTGGCAATGGATATCTCGACCAGTATGATGGCGCAGGACTTGAAACCGAATCGTCTGGAAGCATCCAAAGATGTGGCGTCTGCCTTTATCAACGGTCGCCCGAACGATAATATCGGATTGGTTGTATTCGCGGCGGAGAGCTTCACGCAATGTCCGTTGACAACCGACCATACGGTTCTGCTGAACCTCTTCAAGGATGTTCAGCCGGGTATAATCCAGGATGGTACGGCGATCGGTCTGGGGTTGGCGAATGCAGTCAGCCGTATCAAGGATAGCCAGGCCAAGTCGAAAGTGATTATCTTGTTGACGGATGGTGTGAACAACCAGGGCGAGATCGCTCCGGTGACGGCCGCCGAGATAGCCAAGACGTTCGGGGTCCGTGTCTATACGATTGGTGTCGGAACGCAGGGCAAGGCTCCTTATCCGTTCCAGACGGCCTTCGGTGTCCAGTATATGGATGTTGATGTGGAGATCGACGAGCCGACCCTGAAACAGATTGCCGCTACGACCGGCGGACAGTATTTCCGTGCGACGGATAATGCCAGCCTGAAGGAGATCTATTCGGAAATCGATAAGATGGAGAAGACGAAGATCAGCGTGCAGGAATACAGTAAAAAGCAGGAAGAGTACAAGAATTGGGCGATCCTGCTGTTCTCGCTGTTGCTGGTCGAGATATTATTGAGAAATACATTGTTAAGAAATATACCGTAAATATAAAAGGCTTATGTTTCGTTTTGCACATCCGGACTTTTTATACTTGCTCTTCCTGCTTCCTGTGCTGGTTGCATTCTATGTGTATGCAATCGTCTTGAAGAAGAAGGCAATCAAGAAATATGGTAATCCCGAATTGTTGGCAGAGTTGATGCCGGAGGTTTCTCCCAAGCGTCAGCATCTGAAGTTTTGGCTGTTGTTCGGAGCCATCACGATGGTTATCATAGTTATGGCCGGACCGCAGTTCGGCTCCAAACTGGAGACAGTGAAGCGTCAGGGAGTGGAGATCATGGTTTGTCTGGACGTATCCAATTCGATGTTGGCGGAAGATGTCTCGCCGGATCGCCTGTCCAAGGCCAAGCAGATGTTGTCCAAGCTGACTGACGGCTTTTCTAATGATAAGGTCGGACTGATCGTTTTCGCGGGAGATGCTTTCACGCAGCTTCCTATCACTTCCGATTATGTCTCGGCCAAGATGTTCCTTTCATCCATCAACCCGTCGATGGTGTCGACACAAGGTACGGCCATCGGCGCAGCTATCAACCTGGCGATGCGTTCCTTTACACCGAGCGAGACATCGGACAAGGCGATTATCCTGATCACCGATGGTGAGAACCACGAAGACGATGCCGTGAAAGCAGCTGCCGCAGCAGCAGAAAAAGGCATTCATGTGAACATTGTCGGCATGGGCGACCCGAAAGGTTCTCCGATCCCGGTAGACGGTAGCAACAACTACATGAAGGATAAGGATGGGAATGTGGTGATCACGAAACTAAATGAAGAGATGTGCCAGGAGATTGCGGCTGCCGGCCATGGGACGTATGTCCGTGCCGACAACACCAATTCAGCGCTTCGTGCACTTCAAAAAGAGATCGATAAAATGAATAAATCGGAACTGGACAGCAAAGTCTATTCGGAATATGACGAACGTTTCCAGACGTTTGCCTGGATCGCATTGATTCTGCTTTTAGTGGATTTCATGACGCTGGACCGCAAGAACCGTGTATTCAAAAAAGTAAAATTATTCTCTTAAAATGCTATGGATAAGATGAAACGTATGCGAAAATCGATTATATGGATGGCGGCATTCATGTTCTGCTGCGGGGCTGTGTTTGCCCAAAAGGCGGAACGTAAGAATGTGCGGGAGGGGAATAAACTTTATGAGACGGAAAAGTTTACCGAGGCGGAAATCGCCTACCGGAAAAGTTTGGAAGTGAACCCGCGTTCGTCCGAAGGAACTTATAACTTGGGGAACGCTTTGTATAAGCAGAAGAAATTCCCTGAAGCTGCTGAGCAGTACCAGTTGCTAGCCGGACAGGGAGAGAAGATGATCGAAACGCCCGAAGGTAAAGCTCGCTTGGCTGAGATTTACCATAATGTCGGAAATATTGGCATGCAGAGTAAAGAGTATGCCAAAAGTGTCGAAGCTTATAAACAATCTTTGCGCCTGAATCCGAAAGATGATGAAACACGTTATAATTTGGCTTTGGCACAAAAATTGTTGCACGATCAGCAGAATCAGCAGAATGAAGATCAAAATCAGGATCAGAACGAGGACAAGAAGGAAGATCAGGATAAACAGGATCAACAGCAGCAGAACCAAGATCAGCAACAACAGCAGGATGATAAGAAGCAGGATAAGACACAGGAACAACAGCCGCAGCAGCAGGAACAGATGAGCAAGGATAACGCTCAGCAGATGTTGGATGCCTTCCTGCAGGATGAAAAAGACACTCAGGAGAAGGTGAAGAAAGCGCAGGCTCAACAGCAACAGCGTCGTCGCACGGATAAGGAGTGGTAAACAGAAATTGAAAATTAAGAATTAAAAATTAAAAAATAAGGATTGAGGAATGAGGAAATTAGTTTTCTTATTTGTTCTCTTTGCAACTTTCGGAGTGGTAGCCAGAGCGGCGGATGTGACGTTCAAGGCTTCTGCTCCGGAAGCTGTTGTTATGGGAGAAACTTTCAGATTGTCGTACACGGTGAATGCGGAAGGTAAGGATATACGTGTACCGGAAATACCGGACTTTGAGGTATTGATAGGTCCGTCTACTTCCACAAATATGAGTACCCAGATCATTAACGGTAAAATGACAACCGAAACGTCATTGACGTTCACCTATATTCTCCAACCGAAGAAAGAGGGTACTTTCAATATCGCACCGGCAACAATCAAGGTCAAAGGCGCCAATTACACATCTAACGCATTGGTGATAAAAGTGCTTCCTCCCGATAAGGCGGAAGAGGCAACCAAAGGCGGTTCGACCGGTACTGGTATCAGTAAGGACGATGCTTTTCTGACAATCGATGTTTCTAAACGGAATGTATATGAACAGGAAGGTATTTTGGTTACATTTAAATTGTATGTAAGAAAAGATATCGGAGGGATCGACCAGCCTAAATTCCCCGAATTTACAGGTTTCCTTGCCCAAGAGGTAGAATTGCCGCAAAATAAGCAACTGGTAATGGAGAACTATAAGGGAAAGAACTACGGGACTGCCATTATAAAACAGACGGTGCTGTACCCTCAGCGTTCAGGGAAGATTACGATCCCTTCCGGGAAACTGGATATTGTTTTACGTGTGCCCGGACCGGCCAGACAGAGAAGCAGTGTATTCGATGATTTCTTCGGTTCGTCGTCTTATATAGATGTAAAGAAAGAATTGACAACGCCCCCTGTAACGATCGATGTCAAGCCGTTACCATCGGGTAAACCGGCGTCGTTCTCCGGTGCGGTAGGCAATTTCACAATGACCTCCAGCATCAGTTCCAATAATGTAAAGACAGATGATGCCGTTACCGTGAAGGTGAAGATTTCCGGTAATGGAAACATCAAGCTGGTAAAGAATCCGGAAGTCGCTTTCCCGAACGATTTCGACGTTTATGATCCGAAGGTGGAAGTGGACATCAAGACTACCGCGGCAGGAACTTCCGGTACGAAGACGATCGAATATATGGCCATCCCGCGTTACGCAGGCGATTTTGAAATTCCAGCTGTCGCATTCTCTTATTTCGATACGAAGACCGGTTCCTATAAGACAATTACATCCGAACCATACAAACTTCACGTAGAGCAGGGCAAGGGGGGGGGAACATCTTCTCCTGTCGTTTCTAACTTCAGCAACAAGGAGAGTGTTAAATACCTGGGTAAGGATATCCGTTATCTGAAAGTGAACGGCATTCATTTTGTTCCGAATAATGAACTGTTCTTCGGCTCATTCATGTACTATATGTGCTATCTGATTCCGGCAATCCTGTTCATTGTCTTCTTTTTCATCTACCGCAAGCAGGTGAAGGAAAATTCCAACCTGGCATTGGTCCGTACGAAGAAAGCCAATAAGATGGCGGTAAGACGTCTGAAAAATGCCGGCAAGCTGATGAAGGAAAACAAGAAAGAAGAATTCTATGACGAAGTGCTTCGTGCCTTGTGGGGCTACTTAAGCGACAAGTTGAGTATACCTCAGGCCAACCTGACAAAGGATAATGTCGAAACGGAACTGGCAAAGTATGGTGTGGATGACGCTTTGATTAAAGAATTTATGGATATCCTGAACACTTGCGAGTTTGCCCGCTATGCTCCGGCACAGGCTTCGGATGCAATGGATAAGCTATATGAACAGACAGTGGATGCCATTGGTAAAATGGAAAATACAATTAAAAAGTAACGCGATGAAGATGAATATAAATATGAAAAAGATCGTATTCTTTCTGCTGGTTCAATTCGTTACCTTAGGGGCATTTGCTCAAGAGGCGACGATTAAAGAGGCGGAAGTTGCCTATACGAAAGAAGACTATGGCAAGGCTATCGAACTCTACGAAGGGCTTCTGAAAACGCATGGTGAATCGGCTGAGATTTACTATAACTTAGGTAATGCCTATTATAAGGAGAACAAGATTGCCCCGGCCATCCTGAATTACGAGCGGGCTTTGCTGTTGGATCCGGGAGACGGGGATATCCGTTTCAATTTGCAGCTGGCACGTCAGAAGTCTGTAGACAAGATCGAGCCGGTGGGCGATTTCTTCCTGCACCGTTGGTTCGACAAGGTTCAGAACATGGGGGCTGCCGATTCGTGGGCGCAAATCGGTATTGTTTGTTTTATCCTTTTTATCGGCTGTCTGATCCTGTTCTTCTTCTCCAAGTGGATTCATTTGAAGAAGATCGGGTTTTATCTGGGGCTGGTATTCTTGGTGTTGGTCATCTTTGCCAATATCTTTGCCGGCAACCAGAAGGACGAGCTGGTAAACCGGAAGAGCGCGATCGTGTTTGCTCCGACAGTGACAGTGAAAAGTTCTCCCGATGCAAGCGGAACCGACTTGTTTATTCTGCATGAAGGAACGAAGGTCTCTATCAAGAGCAAGTTGGGAGACTGGAATGAAATAGAAATGGAAGATGGAAATGTAGGATGGATGCCCAGCAAAGACATGGAAATCATTTAGGATTTGTGATTTATAACTTATGATTTATCATTGACGCATAAATTATAAATCACAAATCACAAATCTCCTTTTTCAATGGTTGAGAAAATACTAATTTACGAACGCGACGCGTTCTTTGCGCTTAACGGCAGCGACTCTGCTTTTCTGGATCGTTTTATGTGGATTTTCACAGGAAAGGCAGTTTGGCTGCCGTTAGCCTTTCTGATCCTGTTGGTTCTGATTTATAAAAAGAACTGGCGTGAGTCATTATTGATCCTATTGGCGATCGTATTGGTCGTTACGCTGTGCGACCAGTTTGCCTCTCACGTCTGTAAGCCTGTCTTCACCCGTTTCCGCCCGACCCATCATCCTGATTTTATGGATCAGGTGAAAACTGTTTTCGGATACCGGGGAGGACTCTACGGATTTATCTCCAGCCATGCTGCGAACGCTTTCGGTTTTGCGACTCTTATGGCATTGATCATGCGGGATAAGTTGTTCGGCTGGACAATCTTTTTCTGGGCGGTTCTTACCGCTTATACACGGGTTTATCTCGGGGTTCATTTCATTTCGGATATCGTGCCGGGTGCTATTTCGGGTGTGTTCTTCGGTTATCTGGTCTACAAGCTCTATTCTTTCAGTCGTTCGAAATTACTTCCTGTGGGGGTGAATAAAGGGGAACCGCTGTATTCGAAGAAACGTATCCGTCTCATAGTCTATGCAATATATGTGACGGTCCTGATCATTATTATTTTTAATGTGCCGCTTGCGGCTTGCCTGCAAAAGTGATACATGTCGTAAAGCATATTTATTTACACGGAATAATTTTGTTGCTGTAATTTATAATGACTAAGTTAGTGGCATGAAATTAAACAAAGTAATTAACCTTCAAAATAAGGAAGCCATGACAAAAACTATTACATTTAATGAACTTCGCAGACTGAAAGACAGCCTGCCTGACGGAAGTACTCACCGTATTGCTGATGAACTGGGAATCTCTGTTGAAACAGTTCGCAACTATTTCGGCGGGCATAATTTTAAAGATGGCAAAAGTTGTGGAATACATATTGAACCGGGACCAGACGGAGGCTTGGTAGTGTTGGACGATACCACAATATTCGAGCGTGCTTTGCAGATACTTGCTGAAAACGAGGAAGTGTCGGAAGCACAGCAAGCGTAAAGAAATTCATTTTACAAAGAAATCCCATAGCTGAATCTGAAAAGACGCTGTGGGATTTTTTTTTCTCAACATTTAGTGATTTCCGATTGTTTAATTTATAAAAACACACGAGTATGGAAGATAAATTAGTAACGTTAGCGATTCACACGTTTGAGAAAGCTCAGATTCTCAAAACGATGCTTGAAACAGAGGGGATTGAAGTTTACATACACAATGTGAACCAAATCCAACCGGTAGTTTCGGCTGGTGTACGTGTGCGAATTAAAGAAAGCGATCTGCCTCATGCCTTGCGTATCATCGAAGACAGTAAATGGCTTAGCGAGGATGCCGAACAAGAGGAAAAAGCCGGTCATCAGGAAAAGAAGATATTGATACCGATAGACTTTTCCGACTATTCTATCAAAGCGTGTGAATTGGGAATCAACTATGCCCATAAAGTCGGAGCCGAAGTGATGATCATGCACGCTTATTTCAGCCCTTATTTCCCGTCTGCTATTCCGATGGGCGACACATTGGCTTATCAGGTGAACGAGGAAGAGACGGCGCAGAATGTCCTGAAGCGTGTCCAGATCGATATGGAAAACATCTGTACATTGATCAACCGCAAGATACACTCTGGTGAACTTCCTAAAGTGAAATACAATTATGTGCTCCGCGAAGGTTTGCCGGAAGAAGAGATCATTGCCTATAGCAAGGAATATCATCCGTCATTGATCGTGATGGGGACTCGTGGAAAGAGCCAGAAAGATATGGACCTGATCGGCAGTGTCACGGGTGAAGTGATCGAGGTGAATAAGGTTCCTGTCCTGGCCATTCCCGAAAATGTGCCTTTTGAAGATTTGAGCGAAGCTAAAAATATAGCTTTTGCCACTTCCTTCAATCAACGCGACTTGGTGGCATTCGATGAGTTTATGGAAATCATCAAACCGTACAATGCCCACATTCATTTGTTCAATATCTCGACAAGTAAGAACGAATGGAATGAAATACGGCTGACCGGAGTCAACGAGTATTTCAAGAAGCAGTATCCGCAAGCACATATCACCCATACGGTGCTGGCCGACGGCGACCTGTTGCTGGCAATCGAAAAGTTTGTGCGGGACGAACATATCGACGTGATAGCGCTCAGTACCTATCGCCGGAATATCCTGGCACGTATGTTCAATCCTTCGATCGCCCGTAAGATGCTGTTCCATACCGACACGCCGTTGCTGGTGATGCATGCATAGGTCATGGTGAAACAGTCGGTGTTTACTACTAAACGGTAGATGGCACGGGACACCCGGATAAACGTAGATTTTAGGGATCTACGTTTATCCGGGTAATCTATATAAAAGTTTTGCAAAACAACTGTCATACTATCATAATTGAATTTATATGCTTGTAAAACAGTATGTTATTTTATGATAGTTCCTGTTTTTAACTATCATTCATCTATCATAACCATCATAGTTAAAAACAATAAAGCATTATATGTCAATCTTCTATCAAATTCCAGATATCTTCTGAAGCTGATACAAAATAGATTAAATAGGCTCGTTTTTTCATGAAGACAAGCTGTTCTTTTACCAAAAACAACTTGAAAAGTTTCTTCAGACCCGGGTGGAAGGGTATGGGAGATCCGGGTGTGGAGGAGGTGGAGACCCGGGTCTACGTGAAACCGGAACGGGGATGTAGAGCTGTTTATCTGCCTTGTTTGAGGAGATTTTATGCACTGTTTCTGATTATAATCCAGTGGAGTTCCTGTTTTTTAACGCAAACAGTCCCTTACGATTTACGTTTCCCCTATATTTGCCATAATCATATATAAAAGACATTTTCAAGATGGAAAAGAGTTGGATTATCAGAGTTTTTTGGGGCGCTCTCTTTTGGCGGAAGGAGCTTGGAATTCCGAGATATGGTAGTGACGATTGAAGGCGATAAACTTGTGCCATACGCAGGCAATATAGGCATGGCACTTGTTAATCAGTTCGAGAAGGTGGCTATCAATTTTAATGACTGCTTTGTTGTGTTTGAGTAGTTTGTTCCCCTTTTCTTTCATGCTCAAGCATGGAAATCGGAAGTATTTATGTACTTTTGTAAGCATGAAAACATTTGTAATAGCAGGATGCGGACGGCTTGCCGGAATCGTTTCGGAAGCTGTCATCAAAGGGTTGTTGCCCGAATATGAGTTGGTGGGAGTCTATTCGCGTACGGTAGCCAAGGCGGAACGTATTGCCGGTCGGATGGCAGAGGCAGGGAAAAGCTGTGCCGTCTGTACTACGGCGGATGAGTTGCTGGCCTTGAAACCCGATATACTGGTGGAGACGGCTTCTCCGGCCGCTCTTCGGGAGTTCGCCGTTCCGGCGTTGAAGAACGGGACTTCTATCGTGACCCTTTCGATCGGTGCGCTGGCCGATGATGTGTTTTACCGGGAAGTATGCGAAACGGCCAAGGAGAACGGGACACGTATCTATATCGCTTCGGGAGCTACCGGAGGGTTCGATGTCTTGCGCACAGCAGCCTTGATGGGGAAGGCGACTGCCCGTTTCTACAATGAAAAGGGACCTGATGCCTTAAAAGGAACACCGGTCTATGAGGAGGCTTTGCAGAAAGAACAGAAAGTCGTGTTTACCGGCAATGCGGTGGAAGCCATCCGCCTGTTCCCTACGAAAGTGCATGTCACGGTAGCCGCCTCACGTGCCTCTGTCGGTCCGGAAGCCATGCAGGTGACCATACAGTCGACTCCCGGATTTAGGGGGGACACCCAGCGGGTGGAGATCAGGAACGACCAGGTACATGCCGTCGTGGATGTGTACAGTGAGACGGCCGAGATAGCAGGATGGTCGGTTGTGAACACCCTGCTTAATATCGTTTCACCCGTTGTATTCTGAAAGATTGGCCAGTACCTTTTCGCTCAGACGGTCGAACGCTTGGCGGGTGCGGCCTGTCGAGGCCTGTACACATCGTACATGCGGATGCTCCAAAAGGTGAGCGCCGCCCAAGGCGCCGACGGTATCGCAAAAACAAAGGTTATTGCCCGATAACCATTTGACGAACGGTTCCTCGTCCCAGGCGGGAGACAGTCCTGTGTTGAACAGTATCTTCTTATCACCCAACTTCCGGAATTCGGCCTCGTGCAGCAGGACGGTGTTTTTGTTCAGGCAACAGAAGACGGCTTCGCTTTGCTCAAGCAGTTGGTCTAAGGGAAGGAAACGGTAGCCCTTTTCACGAGCCCATTCCTTTTCGCTGCGGGCAAAATAAGATATTTCCGCACCGAAGAACCGGAGTGCATCGGCAATCATGCCGCCTGACTTGCCCAAGCCGATGATACCTGCTTTCAGCCCGGTGATCTCACGAACCTCGCCTTCCCAGGCCGGCTGGCCGAATCCGTGGAAGGAGCGTACCAGTTCGCTGATGACATATTCGACTACTCCTTCGTCTCCATAATCCCGGATACCTGTGACCTTGATACCGTGCTCGTTGGCATAAATGATATCGACGTTGGCGCTTTCCGGTGAGTAAAGCGAACAGCACATACCGATATATTTGATATTGGGACATCTTTCCATTACCTCGCGGCGGATACTTGAAGTGTAACTCAGCAGCACTGCATCGGCATCGCCGATGCGACGGACGATCTCCTCGTCATCCGCCGGAATATCGGGGTACATCACTACTTCATTTGCAAACGTGTGCAATGCTTCTTCTGCAGACGGGATCAAACTGACCGGCTCTATCGCTACTATTTTACTAAACATGGCAAATTATTCTTTTTGAAAATATGAAGAAACAAAGATACGTTTTTTTGTAAAGTTTCTATCTTTGTATTCAATTCAATCAATGTAATAAAATAAACTTATTTCTACCCATGAAGAATTCCAGAAGAGACTTCCTTAAAAAGGGAGCGTTGGCAGGGTTCAGTGCCCTGATGATCCCGGAGATCGCAAAAGCCGCTGTTAAAGAAAATACATCCGTACATGCTCCGAAGATTAATCTGAAAAAGGATTGTGTGATCCTGTTCCAGGGAGATTCCATCACGGACTGCGGTCGCGACAGGAATAGTAACCGTTGCAATACGATGGAACAGTTCGGTAGTGGCTATGTACTCTTTACCGCTACGCAGTTGTTGGAGGGGAAAGCGGCTTTGCAGCCGAAGATTTACAATCGCGGCATCAGCGGCAATAAAGTCTATCAGCTTCGTGAACGCTGGGAGGTCGACTGCCTTGCTTTCCAGCCGGATGTCCTGAGTATCCTGATCGGTGTGAATGATTATTGGCATACGTTGACACACGGTTATAAAGGAACGGTCGAGACATACGAAAACGATCTGCGTGCTTTGTTGAAATATACGAAAGAGAAACTCCCGAATACGCAAATAGTCCTTTGCGAACCCTTCACTTTGCGTGACGGGGCGGCTATAGAAGATTCCAAATGGTATCCGATGTTCGATGAATTCCGCAAGTCTGCCCGTAAACTGTCGGAAGAATTCAATACCATATTCGTTCCCTTCCAATCGGGTTTCGATGCAGCGGTGAAGCTGGCTCCGGCACGTTATTGGTCGAATGACGGTGTGCATCCCGATTTACCCGGTCGCCAGCTGATGGCAAACATGTGGATGGAAGCAACTGGATTAAAGTAAGATATGATTTTGAGCGGGTGTAGGCTGTAAAAATAGTGCAAAAAAGTGCAGTCAGGTTTTGGAAAATAAAAAAATACCTCTATCTTTGCACCCGTTATCGCGGAAGTAGCTCAGTTGGTAGAGCATAACCTTGCCAAGGTTAGGGTCGCGGGTT
>ERZ779892.99-NODE-99-length-94580-cov-89.012473_pt1 | contig 94580 bp, 95 predicted proteins | sample MGYA00511552_ERZ779892 | MGnify/ENA primary metagenome ERZ779892 (study PRJEB29588, sample SAMEA2154561) | human gut metagenome | biome: human gut; feature: human-associated habitat; material: faeces | place: Denmark | collected 2008/2010 ... | reverse complement strand
CGGATGTGAAATGACCTACATTATATAATTCGTGCGTGCGTGTATGCGTGCGCGTACAGAGCCGGGAATAGTTTTACGAAAAACAGGGGAAAACAGCTGCAAAGCCTGAAACTGCGCACGGAATACGGAAAAAGGAACGGAATTTTTACACGGACAAAAAGGAACTTTTTACGTTTCCGTTACGAAAAACCTACGGTTCCGCAACGGAAAACGTACGGTTCGCACGGCGGAAACATACGTTTTGCCGAAGGAAAACATAAAAACAATGGAAACGTTACGAGATTTTCTACCCGAGGTTTTCTAAAAAACTGGATTCCATATACACAAAACAACAAACAAAAAAGGGGATAAAGACTTTTTTCTACTCCTTTCTACTCCTCAAATTACATTCGTGTAACGAATTTTACAAAGCTGTTTCATAAATATAATATTAATATGACATTATAAAGCATTATAAAAATCCGCTATTATACATCATAAATTAATTTTTTCAGATTCGTTCCCCCCGTAGCTTTGCCATCGAATTTAATGAATCTCACTAAAAAATGGAGCAAAGAAGCAAACATAAAAAATTATCGGATATTGCATTTGTCTTATGGGCCGGAACAACTGCCCTTTTATCTTATTCACTGGTGTACGCACTTCGTAAACCATTTACCGCAGCAGAATTTGAAGGTCTGCAAATAATGGGAATGGATTATAAGATAGCAGTAAGTATCGTACAACTAATAGGCTATGTATTTGCCAAACTTTTAGGAATCAAATACATTTCAGAATTAAAGCCAGAAGGGAGATTAAAGTTCATTATCGGATCGGCTGCACTTTCTGAAATTTCCTTATTAGCTTTTGGATTACTGCCAATTCCTTTCAATATTGTTGCCTTATTTTTCAACGGACTTTCATTAGGATGTATGTGGGGCGTGATTTTCAGCTTTTTAGAAGGAAGACGCACCACCGATTTTCTAGCCAGCATCATGGGAGTCAGCATGGCACTTAGTTCGGGAGTTGCCAAATCACTCGGACTATACGCCCTGAATTCACTCCATGTCAGTGAGTTTTGGATGCCTGCACTCATCGGCGCCCTCGCATTCCCTCTATTATGCTTCACCGGATGGATGATGACCAAATTTCCGGCACCAACGGCAGAAGACATCGCTTCACGCTCCGTACGTGTCACCCTCAACGGTCAGCAACGATGGGAACTGTTCCGCAAATTCATGCCACTGCTCATACTCCTATTTGGAGCTAACCTGCTTTTAACCGTGCAGCGCGACATCAAAGAAGATTTCATTGTCTGTATCATCGATGTGAGCACCGTATCCTCATGGGCATTCGCACAAATTGACAGCATCGCTACTTTCGTCATGCTGGCAGCCTTTGCCTTGCTTGCCACAACGTATAACCACCTGCGGGTGCTGTGCATTCTGCTGATACTTTCCATCATGGGAATGGGTACACTTGCCTTCTTAGGAGCCAACTTCCACGAAGTAGCCTTGCCCACCACCATCTGGCTTTTCCTGCAAAGTCTCTGCCTGGACATTGCCTACCTGAGTTTCCAGACCATATTCTTTGAACGCTTCATCGCGTGCTTTAAAATCAAAGGTAATGTGGGCTTCTTCATCATCACCATCGACTTCATTGGCTACATGGGTACACTTGCTCTCCTATTCTTCAAGGAATTCTATGCCTCACATATCCACTGGGCAGATTTCTACAACCAGATGAGCGTCTATATAGGCACCGCCTGCTGTATTGCCTTTGTAGGTTCGTTTATCTACATCCTTGTAGAAAAGAACCGGAAACGCAATACCCCGCAAACTCCTTCCAGCCACCATAAAGCGCTGGAAACCTCTAACCTCGAAAATCAAGAAATAACCAATACGAAAATTTGTTTAACAACTACTGCAATATGAAAAAGATTGAATGTGTAATTATGGACTGGGCAGGAACTGCCGTCGACTATGGATGTTTTGCACCTGTATCTGCTTTCATTGAAAGCTTCCGTGCAATAGGTATTGAAATCACAGCGGAAGAAGCACGCCGCCCAATGGGACTGACCAAGATTGATCACGTACGCGCGCTCTTTCAGATGACACGCATCGGAGAGAAATTCCAGGAAAAGTACGGCCGTCCGTACAACGAAAATGACGTACAGGGACGATACGCTGAATTCCAGCGGTTGCTTTTTGCCACGCTGAAAGAATACACCGGACCTATCTCTTATGTTATTGAAACTATTGACACACTTCGCCAGAAAGGAATCAAGATTGGCTCCACCACAGGCTACACCAAAGAAATGATGGATGTGGTCATTCCCGAAGCTGCTGCCAAAGGCTATAGCCCGGACAACTGCGTAACTTCCGACGGACTTCCAGCAGGACGCCCATATCCTTACATGATTTACAAGAACATGTGCGACCTTGCCGTGCCTTCACGTTTTTCGGTACTGAAATACGGAGATACCATTTCCGACATCAAGGAAGGACTCAACGCCGGAGTATGGACAGTAGGCGTAATTTTAGGAAGTAACGAAATGGGACTTACCGAAGAAGAAGTACAGGCACTTCCGGAAGAAGAACTGAAAAGCCGCATGAGTGAAGTAAGAAACCGCATGTATGCAGCCGGTGCTCACTATGTAGTGGACAGCATCAAAGAACTTCCCGCCCTGATTGAATGTATCAACGCCCGTATGGCAAACGAATAAATTTATCACGTAAACATAAAAAACAACAAGATATGAGACCTTATTTATTACTGACTCCCGGCCCTCTGACCACAAGTGAAACCGTAAAACAAGCCATGATGAGCGACTGGTGCACATGGGATGAAGATTACAACGTAGGAATAGTAGAAGTTATCCGCAAAGAACTGGTAGAACTGGCCTGCAGCCGTCCTGAAGAATATACCGCCGTTCTGATGCAAGGAAGCGGAAGTTTCTGCGTAGAAGCCACACTTGGCTCAGTGATACGCCCTGAGGACCATCTGCTGGTAGCAGCCAACGGAGCCTACGGAAAACGTATGGGAGTCATTGCCGAATATTATCACCTGAACTGCCATGTAATGAAGTTTGAAGAAACTCAGGCAGTCGATCCGGCACAGGTTGAAGCTTATCTGCAGGCACATCCGGAGGTAACCCACGTGTCAGTAGTACATTGCGAAACTACCACCGGCGTACTGAATCCCATCGAAGAAATTGCCCGCATCGTAAAAAAACATCATAAGGTACTGATTGTAGACGCAATGAGCAGTTTCGGCGGAGTACCCATCGACATGGCTGCATTAGGAATTGACTTCATGATCAGCAGCGCCAACAAATGTATCCAGGGAGTACCAGGATTCGGATTTATCATTGCCCGTCGCTCCTTACTTGAGCAGTGCAAAGGCGTAGCACGTTCCTTGTCTCTCGACTTATACGACCAATGGGAAACCATGGAGAAAGGACATGGCAAATGGCGTTTTACCTCACCTACGCATGTGGTACGCGCTTTCATGCAAGCCATGAACGAACTGAAAGAAGAAGGAGGAGTTGCCGCACGTCATGCCCGTTATAGCGAAAATCACCGCGTGCTGGTAGAAGGAATGAGAAGCTTAGGATTCAAGACTCTGCTTCCCGATGAAGAACAGTCACCCGTTATTACTTCCTTCTATTATCCGAATGCGGAATTCAACTTCAAAGACTTCTATACCAAGCTGAAAGCAAAAGGATTTGTGATTTATCCGGGTAAAATCTCACAAGCGGATACCTTCCGTATCGGTAACATTGGAGATGTACACCCCGATGATTTCCGCCAGCTGATTGAAGCAATCAAAGAAATACAATTGCAGTAATTGTGTACAATGAGCAACGTATTGTTGCTGTCTTTATCCCTGTATTCCTCCCTTTCCGAAGCGGAAAATACAGGGATTTTTATTGTCTTTCCTCTTTAAAATCAGTACTAAAAATACCCTATAAAAAATGCCTTTGTGTTTTGGTTGGAACACAAAGGCATTTACAAACAAACGAATTAATCAGAAAATATATTGAAGACGAGCCTGAGCCAAGAAAAAGTTTTTCTGGTAGAATGCATTGCAATGTGGGCCAACCCACACATAGCTACCGTTTACCTTGACTCCAATATACTGGTTCAAATAGAAATTTACTCCCAACGACAAATCCTTTTCTTCTCCCCCATAAATTTCAGCCCGATCATCGTTCATATCCGTATAATTGAAACGGGCTACCAACTCTATGGCCTTGGCTGTAGACGGACGCCCGGGAACACCATACTTCGCATCGTATTCAAAGCCCCTTCCCTTCAACAGAAAACCACCCTGTATATATCCTCCATGCGGACGGTAAGCCTTCTCGCCTGAAGTGCGATTCATACGGTCGAAAAAATACTCCGCTTGCACCATAAAGCGAGGAGCCAGATACAAGGCTTCCACCAGTCCTTTCACCTCCGTACCCATATCGGGGAAAGAAGCTTCCAGCAGCGGTTCCGAGAATAATGAAGTCACCCCGTCACTACTTACGCTACCTTCAGGAGAAACAGAAGTATTTACCTCCTTGGTGCGGAAAGAGAAAGCTCCTCCCACATGCCACAGTCTCTCCTGTTGTGAATCCGAGCAGCGCCACACCGCACGAGAAGTAGACACAAATGCATTTTTCTGTGTATCCCCTAATTTATTGATGTCATTGTGTGTATAAACTCCCGTACAAAACAAATAATGAGGTGCATGATAATAATAGGTAGCCCCCAGTTTCCGGCTGTTGGTATAAGCCAGAACGGAGGCTGCGGACTGATTAAAACGTAAATCGGCTGTACTGATAAGCATATCCATTGAAAACGGCTCATACCCGTTACCGAAGGAGACGGTGTGATTTCCCCAGTGATAGTTCAGCAGCAAATCCTTTATTGCTACTTTTCCACCCCCTAATCCCACATCCGCTTTTACCTCATATTGACCGTAAGTGGCTTTAAAACCCACCCGGAAATCTTCCACCCGGTAATATCCTTGCGTACTTTCTTTTCCATAACCGGAAACAGAAGTATCCAGCAACGCCCGGGAGCGGAACTTCACTTTCAATGTTTCCTGGGCCGTCACATTCATCCCGGCACAGAGGCACAGAGCCAGACAGGCAGAAACCGTCTTTTTCATTTATCACCCTGCATTAATTGCACAATAGCCTCCTCCGCAGACATAACCCAGCCGTAATCTGCCACATTAAAAATAGGTGCTGCCGCATCCGGATTAATGGCGATAATCTTCTTGGCTCCGGTAATGCCCGCCGTATGCTGAATCTGCCCGCTGATACCTATGGCAATGTATACATCCGGCGAAACCGTATGGCCAGTCTGGCCTATCTGCATTTTAGCATCAATCAATCCGGCTTCTACGGCCGCACGAGAACCGGCCACGACCGCTCCTATGCGTTCCGCCCATTGGCGTATCTGCGCCACGGTTTCATGTTTCTTTACTCCTCGTCCTATTCCCACAATCACTTTGCTGTCACTCAGAGATTCTCCTCCGATGGTTTCTTCCATCTCACTCAGCAAACGTACACGTCCGTCGGGCACAAATGACGACAAGTCGTGTGCTATGACTTCAGCCTTTTTAGAATAATCCGGTTGTAACGCTTTCATGATACCCGGACGCACCGATGCCATCTGCGGACGATGGTTGGGAGTGGTAATGGTTGCCATCAGATTTCCCCCAAAGGCCGGACGTATCTGGTGCAGTAATAATGTATCCGCATCAATATCCAGTTGCGTACAATCGGCCGTCAACCCCGTTTGCAACAAGGCCGCCAGACGGGCAGAAAGTCCACGTCCTTTGGGAGTAGCTCCTACCAGCAAGATTTCCGGCTGCAACTCTCGGACAAGCTGTGCCACGACCTCTGCATAATTCTCTTCTACAAATGCTTCCAGCTTTTCCGATTCCAATAAATGAATCCTGCAAGCTCCATAACTTTCCAGTTCCGGGACGAAACGCTGCAGTTTATTTCCTGCCAGCACTACTTCCGGTACCTGGCCCAACTTTTCACCTAATTCAGTTGCCTTTCCCAACAACTCACGGGTGACCGGTGCCAGTTCATCTCCTTCCGTTTCGGCCAAAACCCATATTCCTTTTGCAGAGACAGCAGGCTGAGCTACTGGACTGACCGCTTCCTGCATGTCCCAAGCCTCAGCCGGACAAGCCTGCACACATGTGCCGCACAAACGACAACTGTATGGATCGACTTCAGGGTATTCATTAAATTGTATGGCGCCGAACGGACAGCTATCCGCACAAATACCACACTGCGTACATGCATCTCTTCGCAACTGAAGAGCAAACGTATCTTTGATTGCCATAATTTTATTTCTTCTGAGAGTGAATATTCTGATAGATTACCTGCATGACTGCTGCTCCATCGACCAGCCATTGCAACGACTTTTTATTTTGAGGAACCTCCGTAGACACCACCTTGGTGGGAGAAGCATGCAAACCGACACTTCCAGTATCCAAGTTCAGGTCTTTCTCATTCCAACATGTTATCACTTTTTTCTGGGCCTCTCTCCATCCTGCCAGCGTAGGAGGAGCCACTTCTCCGTTTTCCTTACTTACCATCACGGCACAAGGGAAAGCAATTTCCATTTGCTGACGTACGTTGCCCGCTCTTTTGGTAAGCCAGATGGAAGACGGAGTGATACCCTCTATACGTATCAGTTGTGTAACCTGAGGAATCCCCAGCTGTCCGGCCACTTCCGGTCCTACTTGTGCCGTATCTCCATCAATAGCCATACGACCGAAAAACAGCAAATCGAACGTTCCTATTTTTTGAACGGCTGCAGCCAATACTTTACTGGTACACCAGGTATCACTTCCTGCAAAAGCCGGCGATGAAAGTAAGACAGCACGGTCGGCTCCATGCTGCAAAGCTTCGCGTAACACGGTCTCCGCAGAACCGGGTCCCATACTTACCGCTACCACTTCGGCCTGAGTTTCTTTTTTCAGATTCAATGCAGCCTGCAATGCACACAAATCATCCGGATTTGTCTGGCAAAGAGCTGAAGAACGTTTTAATGTATTCGTCACCGGGTCTATCTCCACCCGCGTAGACTGAGGTACTTGCTTCAAAAAAACTATATATCGTTTCATTTCTATGCGATTAAATCATATTTATAAATTGACGAGGAATACACACACCCTGTCTTATCCTCCTTTTTTATTGGAACGTGCATCGGCACAGCGTTGCTGGAATTCAGCAGAAAAAGGATCGACCTCTCCAAAGCGTTCCGGAGAGAACAATTCCGGATTCACAAACGGTGTTTCTCCTAAAATCAGTTCGGCAGCCAGACGGCCCATGCCACCTCCGGCAGCGACTCCACCTCCGCAGCATCCGGTCACCGTATGCAATCCTTTGTAACGTGCTACCGGACCAATAATGAATTTTGCATCCGGCACATAGCAGGAAGGTCCAGACATATAGTGTGCAATCGGGAGGTCGTCAATATCTTTCAAATACTTTTTCAACAGCGGGGCACATTCATCCAGCACAGTCCACTTTGCCGCCTTATTAAAATCGAAATCCTCCAGCTTTTCAGTCAATGTAGAAGGGTCAAAAGCCTGGCATTGGCTTTCGCGCAGACCAATAATCAAGGCCCCCACATCGGAACGGGTAAAGGCACGTGCATCCGGAATGACCGTAAACGGATGATTGGCAGGGAAGCGTGTGGCATCAATGGAAGTAATCCAGAAATGGCTTCTTACAGGAGTAAACGGTAAACCGACTTTCAACGGACGCATTAGCAAATTAGCCCATGAACCAGCTGCATTTACTACCACCGGAGCCGTTACCGTTTCTCCGGTTGCCAGTCTGACACCTTTCACCTCAGCATCTTCCACCAGAATTTCCTTTACCTTACAATTTGAACGTAAAGTTACTCCCAGCTTACGGGCAGCTTTGGCATAACCCGAACAAAGAAGTGCTGAATCAATGAACGCATCCGTCGGCATATAAAGTGCCACATCTACCGCTTCCTCCTCAATCCAAGGAAGTAATTCCTTTACCCGTTCCTTTCCAATCCGTTCATTGGGTATTCCAAAACGGCAGGCCGCTTCTTCCAACGCCTCCAAGCCTTTCAAAGAAGCTTCTGATGAAGCAATTGTAATACTTCCGCACATCTGGAGTTCCAGCGACTCATCTAAAAGAGATTCTATCTCCTCGATACAATCGTATGTTTCCTGTACCAGCTCCATCAATGCCGGTTTAGTACGAGCACGCGTCAGGAGACAAGCCGCACGGGCCGATGCCTGAGAGGCAATTTCATTTCCGTCCAGCAACAGGATATTCCCTGCATGACGTTTCGCCAGCTGATATGCGGTAGCACATCCCAGCAGTCCGCCTCCTATAATAATAATGTCATAATCTTGTTTCATCTTAAATCGTATTATATTGAGGGTTTATATAAAAATCTGTATTCTTGAGTTTCAAGCCTTGCATATACTTCCGGTGAATCAGGATGCTGGCCACAATAAACAGAATCGAACAAGTGGCTCCTACAAAACCGGCTATATGGTTGAACAAGGCAAACCATTCCAACTCGATGTTCAGGAATTCCTTGGTAGAAAGTAAGGTTACCGTACCCAGATACCCGATAAAATCAATTAGTGCAATAAAGAATCCCACATTTCCCTTAATGCGAAAACAAGCAATAAAACGGTCGAAGAAAATGGTCTGGAAAGTCAGATAAGCTATGTAAAGCGACAAACTTTGGATAAACAGCCAGGTGACCGGTTTCAAGTCCAGCGTTTCATAATGGAAAGACACGTATGTCATGGTCAGACATCCGGCTATTACCAGCGTCATCAGCCACAACAGCGCTCTGATATTACTACGGAAAAATGCAAACAAGGCAAATATTCCCAAAATAATCAATGTGACAATGGTATCAATGCGGGCAAACAACCAGGAAGACTGATTGCTCATATCCAAAATGTTCACCAGGAAATCTTCTTTAATATCACGTAAGACCAGCAACATGAAGTTACCGATGAAAAGCAGCGTAAGAATCGGAGCATATTTCCGGAACAAAGCCACACGTCCTTTTCCATCAAGCACTACCCGCTCGTTACGCAACGCAATATCTTCTGCCGTAGGCTGGGGCAAACGTTTCAGCATATATCCCATAAAGACCAGCAAAGGCAAGGCAAAACCTCCGATTACTGCCGGCATCCAGAATTGGTCTATCTGCATTTCATTCATGGCAAACAAGCCAAAGCTTTTTGCAACTCCCGAGCTGAACACCATGCTCACCCCGAGTAGACTGGCCAAGATGTCCGTCACCTTCCGTCCTTCGATAAAACTGAAAATCACTCCCCACATACAACCTAATGAAAGTCCGTTGACAAACATGGCAGCCACATTATAAGGTGCTTCCAAAAGCCCGAAGCCTACCAAAGCCAGTTCTGCCAAAATCGCAGAACCAACGAAGAACCGGAAGCGATTTTCCTTCTTCAGCTCCGATATAATTTTTATTCCAAAGAACTTGGCAATGACATATCCTAAAATCTGGATAGTAGTCACCGCTACCTTATAGTCACTTCCCATAAAAGTCAGCCCCTCGAACGAAGCAGCCGTGTACGGTTTACGTAACGCATACACCAGGGAATAAGAGAGCAATGCCGCACCACCGGCCCAAAGTATCAGCAGTGCATCAGATAAATGTTTTTGATTGGTTGTCTGTTTCATATTCGTATCACATTCGTTTCATTTTCTGAGGCAAAGCTATCACAGACCAAAATCTGAAAGAATTAATTTATCATGTATAATAGATGGGCTGTTTGAGGGCTGTATAATGTCATATTAATATGATGATTATGACATATTTTTGTAAAGAATGACATACCGTTGTAACAACTATGACGTATCTTTGCTGCAAACCTCATCATCTATGAACAGACTGGTATTACTTTATGAAAGAATGAAAAAGCTCCGGGAATCGGGCGTCAGAATGAAAGACATTTCAGAAGAAACTGATATTGCTTCAAGTGTATTGTCCTCGCTGTATTCTTCTGTCCTTCCTATGTATGTAAACCTGCTTTCCGGAGGAGATGACCCCGAAACGGCACTGGACAAGGCTTTGCAACAAGTCAACAATGTTTCCAAGCGTAAATTGTTAGGATGCCTGGATGAACTGTATGAAAAAGTCTGCCACATCGAACCGCGTCTTGTTTCTTCCAAGAACAGCGGGCGTCCTTTCCTGGATGACATCGAACGGGAAGCCATCAAGTATCTGCCCAATGCCGGAGTCTATACAGGATTGTACCTGGCCTATAGTTCCTCTTCTTTCTCAGACGGCCTGAAAGTAGAGCCTTACATGATTACTTCCATCACCGACGGTGAAACCCTGCCTAAAGTTTACAGCCAGAGTATGTCGGGCGATTATTATGCCGGCATCGGATTGTTTTCTCCCTTTCAAATAGGATACCTGATGTTCAATGAACAGAAACGCCTGCAACTGGCGCTGAAGGTTATCTATCTGCAACTGCCTATCATTGAGTATCCCAACCTGGTAAAGGGCATTTACCTGACTCACGACTACAACCGGAATCCGATAGCACGCCGCATTCTGTTTGTCAGACAAGGGGACGAGATTCCTTTGGAAGAATTTGCCAACCTGCGCACCAAAGTTATTCCCAGAGAAGAGCTGACTCCGGAAGAAGCTGACTACTATGACTATACCTGCCACACAGGAGATGTAATCAAAAGCATGATGCTGGTCTCTCCCGATAAAAACATAGAGGACCTGAAACGGGAAAAAAGAATTCTGGAGCTTCTTTGATATTCAGAAAAATCCGCTAACTTAGCCCCTCTTAAAAATGATTTACCTATGGCACTTATCAAATCAGTAAGAGGGTTTACTCCTCAAATCGGTGAAAATTGTTATCTGGCCGACAATGCAACCATCATCGGCGATGTAGTAATGGGAAAGGATTGCAGCGTATGGTTCAATGCAGTACTTCGGGGAGATGTAAACTCCATCCGTATCGGCGACCGTGTGAACATTCAGGACGGTACCGTACTTCATACGTTATATGAGAAATCAACCGTAGAAATAGGCAATGATGTATCCATCGGCCACAACGTAACACTTCACGGAGCTTGTGTGCACGACAATGCCCTGATTGGAATGGGGTCTACCCTGCTCGACCATGCCGTAGTAGGTGAAGGAGCCATCGTAGCTGCCGGCGCACTGGTACTTGCCAATACCGTCATTGAACCACATACGCTTTGGGGCGGCGTACCCGCCAAGTTTATCAAGAAAGTTGACCCTACACAGAGCAAGGAACTGAATCAGAAGATTGCCAACGGATATCTGATGTATGCTTCCTGGTTCAAAGAGGAAGATACTCAAAAACAAACACAGCTATGAAAACAGAAAAACAAAAAGCAGCCGAGGGTGAATTGTATAATGCAAACTATGACCCTCTGTTGCAAAAAGAGATGCTGGAAACCCGCTGTAAATTACATGAATATAATCTATTGTCTCCCCACCAACAAAAAGAAAGAGACCAACTGATTCGTTCCATACTGCATATGGAAGAAGAAGGTTGCATCATTTCTCCTTTCTATTGTGATTATGGCTATAACATCTACATCGGAAAAAACTTCTTTGCCAATACCAATCTAGTCATTCTTGACGGTGCCCGTGTAACCATCGGAGATCATGTATTCATTGCTCCCCATGTAGGAATCTATACAGCCGGACATCCTTTAGATGTGCCTCAACGAAACGAAGGTTTGGAATATGCTTATCCCATTACTATTGGGAATAATGTCTGGATTGGTGCACACGTGTGCATCCTTCCCGGTGTAACAATCGGTGATAATACCGTAATCGGAGCTGGTAGCGTAGTGACCAAGGACATACCCTCTGGAGTACTGGCATACGGGAATCCTTGCAGAGTCATACGAGAATTAACCAATGAATAAAGAAAAAAGAGTCTGCTGCTTTACCGAATAAAAAGCAAAAGACTCTTTCTTTATACAATCATTTATCCAATTATTTTTTCTTCAACTCTTCCAGCAATTCAGCCACATCTTCTTCACGTGTAGCCCAACTGGTCGCGATACGTACCACTGTCGTACCGTCAGCCCGTTTTTCCCACACCTCAAAGCCTATACGCTGTGCCAGTTTCTCGTACAAGCTATTTTCAAGCTTTACAAACAACTGATTGCTCTGCGGACGAATGTAGAATGTATAACCGTTTGCTTTCAGTCCTTCCACAATCCGGCCAGCCATATCAATGGCGTGACGGGCAATTTTCAAATACAAGCCATCCGTAAACAAGGTATCAAACTGCAAACCTAACAGACGCCCCTTGGCCAACAACACGCCCCGCTGCTTGATAATCGTATCAAACTGACGAATCAGTCCGGGCTGCGGAATTACGACCGCCTCGCCAAACAAGGCTCCAACCTTGGTTCCGCCAATATAGAAAATATCACACAAAGAAGCGATATCTTTCAAAGTCACATCCGTATCCCGGGCTGCCAGTCCGTAACCCAGACGAGCCCCGTCGAGGAACAACGGAATCTTATGCTTACAGCACACGACAGACAAAGCCTTCAGTTCATCCAGCGTGTAAAGTGTACCGTATTCCGTAGGATGCGATATATATACCATTCCCGGAGCCACCATGTGATCCCAGCTCGGGTCCTGGTAGAAAGCCGTCACATAACGGTCTACTTCTTCCGCATCCAACTTTCCTTCATGGTGAGGCAAAGCCAGCACCTTATGTCCTCCTGCTTCCACCGCCCCGGCTTCATGCTGGTTGATATGACCTGTTTCTGCAGCAATCACTCCCTCATACGGACGAAGCAAGGCCGTAATGACCGTGGAATTGGTCTGTGTACCTCCCACCATAAAATGTACTTCTGCCTGCGGGCATCCGCAAGCTTCTGCAATTTTCCGGCGAGCCGATGCACAATACTCATCCGTGCCATAGCCCGAAGTTTTCTCCATGTTCGTCTGGCACAAGCGCTCCAGAATCAGCGGATGCGCTCCTTCCATGTAATCACTTTTAAAATATTGCATATTCGTTTTGTATTTTAAATTAGACTTTTTCTTCCAACATCAAACCCACTCCCTTCACAGTCTTCAGTTCCACCGTATCATCGGCCACTAACAGTTTGCGCAAGCGAGACACGAATACATCCAAACTGCGCGAAGCAAAATAATCTTCCTCCGTATTCCATAGACGCGACAAGATGACTTCCCGCCGCACGACCTGTCCCTTGTGTTCACACAACATACGAAGCAAATCGGCTTCCCGCACCGTCAGCATCCGTTCTTCTCCCCCTTTCTGCTTCCATACGCCACGCACCGTATCAAACGAGAACAGTTTCCCGATAGGTACCTCCCGGACTTCTTTCTGCACCGACATCCCTCGCGTCAACTTCAGCAATGCCGTGATATGTGCATGCAATTCCTCGGCCAGAAATGGCTTTTTGACATAGTTATTCACACCCAGTTCATAACCTTTCACCACATCTTTCGGTGACACACGCCCGGAAGTAAACAAGATGGGCACATGCTCATCCTGTTCCCGGATACGCCGTACCATCTCATATCCGTCCATTACCGGCATCTCAATGTCGGCTACGATGACATCCGGCTGCTGTGCCTTCCAAACGTCCAATCCTTCCTCGCCATTGGATGCCGTCAGCACCTGATACCCTCCAATCATATCCTCCAAACCACCCTGAATGATGTAACACAGATTCGCGTCATCTTCCACCAACAACAATTTGATTATCTCTTCCATTTCACTGTTCCTCTTTTTTATTCTCCAGGGCACTCTCCGGAGGAAAAACCAAGGTAAACCGACTGTATTCCCCCTCCATGCTTTCCAACGTAACCCGTCCGCCGTGCGCTTCCATAATCCGAAGCACATAATTCAGTCCCAGTCCGAAACCAGATGCTCCACCGGAACGACTGCGTTCACTGGCCGCCGCCCGTTCGTATTTCTCAAAGATCTTCCGCTGGTCTTTCAACGGAATACCGAAACCATTGTCGGCCACCGTTACACAGACCGTTCCATCCGCTTTCCGTTCCGAAAGGAATGTGATTTCCACTGCTTCGCCCGAATATTTCAATGCATTGTCTATCAAATTACTGAGCGCTTCTTTCAGAAATTCCTCATCTGCCCAAACCACATCTTCCTGCAAGTCCCATACAAACGCAACCTGCTTGGTAGTTTTTGCCTTGTACTTCTCCGCCAAATCCTCCAGAATCGGCTGTAGCAGGCAATCCGTCTGTTGCAATTTCAATGCATGATTCTCCAGTTTGGAAAGCGTCAGTACCTTGTTGGTCAACGCCAGCAGATGCTCTCCTTCCTCTTTCACAATACGAAAATAACGTTCTTTCTTTTCCGGCTGTCCGTCCAAGCGTCCGCTTTCCAGAATCTCCGTCCCCATCAGGATGGAGCTCAACGGAGTCTTCATATCGTGAATCATGGCATACGAAAAGTCCTCTCTCACCTTAGCTATCTTGTCCTGCCGGATAATGACACGAACCTGATACACAATACAGATAATGACCAGTACCATAATCAGCACCGTAGCAATCAGCAAGAGGAACATACGCTGGAAAATCACCCAGTAAGGATTCAGAATCACCCCTTGCAGATAGCGGGTATATGTCTTATTTATAGGTACCAGCCTTGTTCTTAAGTATTTTTGTCCTTTCAGTTTTGCCTGTGGAGAGGATGCCCGCAACACATTACCTAACGAATCCGTCACACAAGTCGACACCTTGGCCGAGATACCAACCGAATCTAGCATGTGAGCATAAATAGAATCCAGGTTATGCAAAGACACATCCATTTTGAACGTATTCGATACCCCTTCCTGTATGGCGATAAACACAGCCGATTCAATAAACTGACGTGTTTCTGGAGTTGGAGTCTGTGTTTCGTCATCCTCCACGTCCTCATTCAGGTCAAACCGATACGTGTACGTGGAATCCTTCTTCCCATGCAACTCTTTCCAAAGGCCCATCCGATCAAAAGCCTCCTTAAGTGCCGCATCCTTAAAAAGCTCATGGCTCTGCCGCATGACATTCTCCCGTGTCAGCTTGTAAGTATTGACCAGCCAGACATACTGTAGTTCGACAATCGCAATCAGTCCCACTACCGCAATCCAGCGAATGTGTTTCATCTTCATAAGCGTATATTCTTCACGTAAACGAAAGACGTTAACGTAGCGTTAACCTTTCCTTAACCCAAAAAGCGAAACGGGCTTTTTAGTTTTGCAGTGTCAAAGATAATGAAAGATAAAGACACGAACGATATGAAAAAGTATTTTTTAGTGAGCATCTTGTTACTACTTGGTACGATGCTCGGAACAGCCACCGCACAAACCATTTCAGGCAAAGTTACCGACCCTTCCCGTCAACCTATTGACGGGGCTACGGTCGTGCTCCAGACACCCGATTCCATATTTGTAGAAGCTACCATTACAAATGCTGACGGCACTTTCCTGCTGAATCACCAGCCGGCACACTATCGTCTGCTGTTCCAACACCTGCTATATGAACCGCAAGAGAAAGAAGGCACAGGGACCGATGCCGGCACGTTTACACTGCAACCGAAAGACTACGCCCTTCAGGAAGTCGTGGTACAAGGCGAACGCCCACTGGTCACCGTGGAAGGCAGCCGTCTGACCTATGACATACCACAGCTGACCTCCCAGCGGCTGGTCACCAACGCGTACGAAGCCCTCAAACAGCTTCCGGGGGTTATCGAACAGAATGATATACTGACGCTGGCCGGAGCAGGCGGAGTCAGTCTGCTGATGAACGGACGTCCCTCGTCCATGACCTACGAACAACTCATCACTCTCTTAAAGGGTATACCAGCCTCGCGCGTGGAAAAAGCGGAAGTGATGTACAGCGCTCCTCCGCAATACCACGTGCGCGGTGCGGCTATCAACCTCGTACTGAAAGGATACAAGCCCGGCGAAGGAGGCTTGCAAGGAGAAGTCAACGGTGAATATAAACAGCAGAAGGAAGCCGGGGGCAACGGAGGCGTCACACTGGCCTATACCTCTCCTAAAATTGACCTCGATTTCATGTACAACCTTCAGAGCAACTATACCCGTGGCTACATTGATTTCATCGCCCGTCATACGGTGAAGGAGCAGGTATATGATGTGAATCAGGTGACGGACAATGAAGGACGTAGCCTGACGCACACCCTGCGCGCCGGAGGGATGTATAAATTTGATAAAGACAACTCGCTGAACTTGTCCTATACCACCCAGTTCAGTCCGGACAAAACCGGCGACAGCCATTCCAACGGGAATATTTCCGAATCATTCAATCATTCTCAGGCTCACCACCAGATGCACAATGCCGCATTGTATTATACCTCCGGATTCGGATTTCAGGCAGGAGCCGACTACACGTATTTTACCTCGACCGATACGCAAAACTTCTTCGACCGAAGTTCGGAAGAGGTAGAAACCCGCTTCATAAGCTGTTCCGGCCAGCACATCGACCGCTGGAAAATCTATGCCGACCAGCACCACACACTGCCACAAAACTGGACATTGAACTACGGAACCTCTTTTACCTACGTCAACAACCAGAACACCCAAAACTATGATTTGCCGGAAATGCAAGGCAACAACCTGCACAGCCGTATCCGTGAATACACCTATAACGTCTACGCCGGATTCGACAAGCCGTTCAACTCCCAATGGACGCTGAATGCTTCCGCTACGTTGGAATACTATCAGATGCAGGATTACCGGAAATGGGCCGTCTACCCCACTCTCCAGTTGAACTACATGCCGTCTGCCTCACACATTCTCCAGTTGTCTTTCAGCTCTGACAAGACTTATCCCGATTACTGGACACTGAGTGGCGCCACCAGCTACCTGAACGGTTACAACGAAAGTCTGGGCAACCCATTCCTTCGTCCCTACACCGATTACAACGTCGATCTGACTTACATCCTGAAAAGTAAATACATCTTCCAGGCAAGTTACAGCTATACACCCGACTACTTCATGCAGACCGTCTACCTGGATTCCAACCGTCTGAAAGCCATCTACAACTGGCAGAACTGGGATTACACTCAGGACCTTTCTTTCACCGCTATTCTCCCTTTCAAGGCAGGAAGCTGGTGGGACAGCCGTCTTACCCTGCAGGCTACCTTGAAACACGACAAAGCCAGTGTATATTACGATGCACCTTTCAATCAGAAGCAATGGGTCGGCGTAGGACACTGGACACATACCTTCCAGCTATGCCGCCAGCCTAACCTGAAAATGGAGGTTACCGCTTTCGGACAAACCCAATCCATACAAGGCAGTTACGACATTCAACCTGTGGCCTTCGTAGATGCAGCCCTGCGCTATACCTTTGCAAAGGACAAAGCTATGCTTCAACTGAAAGGACGTGATTTATTCAATACGATGAACCCCAAGACAGAAGTCCGGAACGGCGCGCAACATCTCGACATGAATACCAAAAGCTACATGCAGAGCATTACCCTTTCGTTCAGCTATCGCTTTGGCGGCTACAAGAAAAAAGAAATGAAGGAAGTAGATACCTCACGATTTGGGAATTAAAAAAACAGACTCTCTCCAATAATAAAGACAAAGAATTAATCAACAAAGAAATCCTTATCTTTTACGTTTCTCACCGCGAAGCCCTATGTTTTTCTTATGGGAAACATAGGGCTCTGCCATGAAAAACATACAGTTCTGACACAGAAAACTTAAAAGGTCTTTTTGTCTAATAATAAATATCCCGAGATAAATTACACTTTTCTGCTAATACCCTCTTTTTTATTTCCAATTAATATCTACCTTTGCAGAAACTCTAAACGAAACAAGATATGAAGAAGTTATTATCTACACTGATGGTAATTGCCTGTCTGGCACTTGCCATTCCGGCACAAGCCCAAATAAAATTTGGAGTAAAAGCAGGTTTGAACGTTTCCAAACTGCATCTTTCTGAGAATATAGTTAGTAAAGACAACAGAGCTGGATTCTTTGTGGGTCCGACTGCAGAATTCACATTGCCACTTTTGGGATTAGGTATTGACGGTTCTGTATTATACAACCAGTTCGGCGTAGACTCAGAAGAAGGAACTTCTACAAAGAAGAGCATTGAAATTCCTATCAACCTGAGATGGACTGTCGGATTCAGTAGCCTGGTAGGTGCATACGTAGCTGTAGGTCCTCAGTTTGGATTCAATATAGGTGACCGCTGGTTTAATTCTATCGACAATGTATGCGAATTCAAGAAAAATACGACTAGCTTCAATGTCGGTGCAGGTTTGAAACTCCTTGGCCATTTGCAGGTAGGTGCCAACTACAACTTCGCTCTAAAAGACAATGGAAAAATACATGATGGTGACATAGAAGATTTGGCCACTATCGGTTTCAAACAAAATACTTGGCAAGTTTCTGTTGCTTATCTATTCTAAAAACACATAGAAAACCATAAAAAACCTCCTTTCAGGTGATATAGAATATTCACTTTGAAAGGAGGTTTCCTTTTTTATCATACAGACCGTTTATTCGTTATCGCAAGGATACACTACTCCCCATTCCCGGCGAAGTGCATCCATCTGCTGCATGATGCGGAGTGTCTCGGCATGCGGCATGTAAGGCGATTCCAGCCAGCCTTTTTCAATTGCTTCCAGTGAAGCGTACACCTGATACTCATAGCCTGTAATCTGTTGCGGGACATTGTATACGGCTACGGTCTGATAATTCGTATCCAGCACTTTGACCGACTGCGGATTGTTGATGTTTTCTACTATCAAATGACCTTTATCTCCCGAAATGATACCCATGCGATCGGTAGCGGCATGAATGCTTGCCTGCAAGGCAGCCATCTTGCCATCCTTATACAGCAACGTAATATTTTCCTGTGCATCCACTCCTGTATCCGTTTTCTGGCAGACGGAATGCACGGAAGCTACTTCCTTTCCGAAATACATGGCAGCAAAGTTGAGCAGGTACACACCCAAATCGAGTAAGGCACCGCCCGCCAGTTCCGGACGCAAAATACGTTCCTTCCGGTCAATTACATACCCTAAATTGGCCGATAAAATATGGGGCGTGCCTATCACTCCTTCTTCTAATAGCTCACGAATCTTCAACGAAAGCGGCATGTAACGGGTCCAGATGGCTTCGGTCAGGAATACTTTCTTTTCTTCAGCCAGTTTCAGCAGGTCGGCTGCCTGACGGGCGTTGGCCGTAAAAGCCTTCTCACACAGCACCGGTTTTCCTTTCTCAATACACAAACGGGCATTGTCATAGTGCATGGCATGAGGAGTGGCAATATAAATCAAATCTACTTCCGCATCGGAAGCCAGTTCTTCATAACTCCCGTAAGCCTTCGCAAACTGCCATTTCTCGGCAAAAGCCTTTGCCTTTTCTTCCGTACGCGAAGCCACGGCATAGCGTTTCACTCCTTTCATTCCTCCAAGCGTGGCTGCCATCTTTGCCGCAATGCTACCACATCCGATGATTCCAATATTGTAAATTTTCATTTTGAATTAAAGATTAAAAACAGCAGGTACAAATCTATAAAAGTTTCAGGAGGGAACCAGCTATGTGAGGGGCTTTTTGTAACTTTGCAGTATGAAAAAATTCGTGGATGTCATAGTACCCCTGCCCATTGCCAGCCAGTACACGTATTCGCTTCCGGAAGGTATGGAAGCCAGCATACAGCCTGGCTGCCGGGTCATCGTGCCTTTCGGTCCTAAAAAGTTTTATACGGCCATTGTTACCAAGGTACACGAAACGGCTCCGGAGGCGTATGAAACCAAAGACATCTCGGAAGTGCTCGACTCACGCCCGGTTTTGTTAGGACAGCAGTTTTCTTTCTGGAAATGGCTGGCCGACTATTACCTCTGCACGTTGGGAGACGTGTACAAGGCAGCCCTGCCTTCGGGTATGAAACTGGAAAGCGAAACATTGGTGGAATACAATCCGGATTTTGTGGCCTCAGAACCGCTCCCTCCACGGGAGCAGCGAATTCTGGACTTGCTCAGTGCCAACCCGGAGCAATGCGTCACCCAACTGGAAAAGGCCAGCGGCATGAAGAATTTGTTGCCGGTCATCAAATCGCTGCTGGAGAAAGAGGCCATCTGCATCAAAGAAGAAATCAAGCGAAGCTACAAACCACGCACAGAAGTACGGGTACGACTGACAGAAGCGTTGCAGAACGAACATCACCTGCACATTCAGTTTGATTTACTGGCACGAGCCCCCAAGCAGCAGGCCATTCTGATGAAATACCTTGAATTGTCGGGATGGAACTCCGAAGGGAAAAATATCCGGGAAGTCAGCAAGAAGGAGTTGCTCGATGCTTCCGGACAGACGCAATCCGTCTTCAAGAACTTAGTAGACAAACAAATACTGGAGACGTACCTGCATGAGATTGGCCGACTTACGGGAGACCACGCGGAGACGGTTCCGCTACACACCCTGAGCCCCGCACAGCAACGGGCTTTTTATGAAATTCTGACTTCCTTCCAGACTAAGAACGTATGCCTGCTCCATGGCGTAACGGCCAGCGGAAAGACAGAAATCTATATCCATCTGATAGAAGAAGTGCTGAAAGCCGGAAAGCAGGTACTTTACCTTCTTCCGGAAATTGCCCTGACAACCCAGATTACCGAACGGTTACGACGGGTATTCGGCAAACGCTTAGGAGTATATCACTCTAAGTTTCCGGATGCAGAACGGGTGGAAATCTGGCAAAAGCAACTGACCGAACAAGGTTACGACGTGATATTGGGAGTCCGTTCCTCGGTATTCCTTCCGTTCCGGCGACTGGGACTGGTCATCGTGGACGAGGAACATGAAACGAGCTACAAGCAGCAGGACCCTGCCCCACGCTATCATGCACGGAATGCAGCCATCATGCTGGCTTCCATGTACGGTGCCAAAACCCTGTTAGGTACAGCCACGCCCAGCCTGGAGAGTTATTACCATGCCCGAAACGGGAAATACGGTCTGGTGGAACTGACCGAGCGCCATCAGCAGATTCAGTTGCCACACATTGAGTTAGTGGACATCAAGGAACTGGCCCGTAAGAAACGGATGACGGCACAGTTCTCTCCGCTTTTGTTACAGAAAATACGGGAAGCTTTGGAGCAGAAAGAACAAGTCATCTTGTTCCAGAACCGACGGGGTTTTGCCCCGATGATTGAATGCCGCACCTGCGGATGGGTACCACGTTGCAAGAACTGCGATGTGAGTCTGACCTATCACAAGGGACTTCACCAGCTGACGTGTCATTATTGCGGCTATACCTACGCCGTGCCTACAGCCTGTCCGGCTTGTGGAGGAGTGGAACTTATGAACCGCGGATTCGGCACGGAAAAAATTGAAGATGACATCAAGCAGATTTTTCCGGAAGCCAAGGTAGCCCGAATGGATTTAGATACCACCCGTACCCGCACGGCCTACGAGCGTATCATCAACGACTTTGAAGAGGGGAAAACGGATATTCTGATTGGCACGCAGATGATTTCCAAAGGACTGGACTTCGACCGGGTAAGTGTGGTCGGTATTCTGAACGCCGATTCGATGATGAATTATCCCGATTTCCGATCGTACGAACGGGCGTTCCAGCTCATGGCACAGGTAGCCGGAAGAGCCGGACGAAAGAACAAGCAAGGGCTGGTAGTGCTTCAGACGAAGTCGCCGGAGAATCCGCTTATTCATCAGATTATGGCCAACGATTATGCCCGTTTGTATCAGGAGCAGATGGAAGAACGCAGCCTGTTCAAATACCCTCCCTTCTACCGGCTGATTTATGTATATTTGAAGCACCGCAAGGAAGACATCCTGAATCAGGCAGCCGACCTGATGGCCGCTCACCTGCGACAAGGCATGGGCGAACGGATATTGGGTCCGGACAAACCACCCGTGGCACGGATACAATCGCTTTTCATCCGGAAGATTGTCATCAAGATAGAGCAGGAAGCTTCCATGAGCAAGGTACGCCGCTACCTGACGCAGGTACAACGCACCCTCATAGAAGATGAGCGCTTCCGCTCACTGATGGTATATTATGATGTAGACCCTACCTAAACCCTATACACATGAAGATAGAATTAGATGTACATACACACACCATTGCCAGCGGACATGCTTTCAGCAGTCTGCAGGAAATGGCACGGGCAGCAGCCGACAAAGGCCTGAAGTTGCTCGGCATCACGGAACATACACCGGGAATTCCCGGAAGCTGTCACCTGATTTACTTCCGCAACCTGCACGTGGTACCGCGGCAGATGTACGGCATCGAGCTCCTGCTTGGGGCGGAAATCAATATCCTTGACACGCAAGGCACACTCGACCTGGATGAATTCCACATGAACTTGCTGGATTTGCGAATCGCAGGTATTCATTCCTTGTGCTACACGCCGGGAACTCCCGAAGAAAATACGCAAGGAATGATTAAAGCTATCGAAAATCCTTACACCCACATCATCAGCCATCCGGGTGACGGTACGGCCAAGCTGCTTTTTGAACCGATTGTGCAGGCCGCCAAATCCCATCACACCTTGCTGGAAATCAACAACAGTTCCTTGAAGCCTTGCCGCAACAAAGTGGAAGCACGGCCCAACAACTTAGAGATACTCCGTCTCTGCAAACAATATGAGGTGCCCGTCATCCTGGGAAGTGATGCACACATCTCATTCGACATTGCGACTTACGACCATGCCCTGGAGCTGGTCAAGGAAACCGAGTTTCCCGAAAGCCTCATCCTGAATACGGATGTAGCACGTTTTAAACAGTATTTACACCTTGATAAATGATGAAACAAAGAATATTATTCGTCTGTCTTGGCAACATCTGCCGTTCCTCTTCTGCCGAAGAAATCATGCGTACGCTGGTGCGCCGGGCAGGAAGAGAAAAAGAGTTTGAAATTGATTCCGCAGGCATCAGCGGTTTCCACGAAGGAGAACTGCCCGATGAACGTATGCGGGCTCACGCCAGCCGCAGAGGTTACCAGCTGACCCACCGCTCGCGTCCGGTACGCACGGAAGATTTCTATCACTTCGACTGGATTTTAGGTATGGACGACCGCAACATCGATGCCCTGCGCGACAAAGCGCCCGACGTGGAAAGTGAACAGAAGATTCACCGCATGACCGATTTCTGCCGTACCAAGGTAATCGACTATGTGCCTGATCCCTATTATGGAGGCGCTCAAGGCTTCGAGAATGTGCTCGACATACTGGAAGATGCCTGCGAAGGACTATTAGCACATCTTTCCGAAGAAAACGAAAAATAACTTGAATACTTACTTAAACCACGATACCATGAATCAAACCATTGCGCCTTTTGCCCGTCCGCTATATGTGATGACAAAACCCGTAGGGGCAGTCTGCAACTTAGCTTGCGACTATTGTTACTACCTGGAAAAGGCCAACTTATATAAAGACATCTCCAAGCACGTGATGAGCGACGAACTGCTGGAGAAATTTATCCGCGAATACATCGGCTCACAGACCATGCCGCAGGTGCTCTTTACCTGGCACGGCGGAGAAACACTGATGCGTCCACTCAGCTTCTACAAGCGAGTAATGGAACTGCAACAGAAATATGCCGGGGGACGTACCATCGACAACTGTATCCAGACCAACGGTACCTTGCTGACGGATGAGTGGTGCGAATTCTTCAAAAAGAACAACTGGCTGGTAGGCGTGTCCATCGACGGACCACAGGAGTTCCATGATGAATACCGCAAGAACCGTCAGGGACGCCCGTCATTCACCAAGGTAATGCAAGGCATTCACTTGCTGAAGAAACACGGAGTAGAATGGAACGCCCTGGCCGTAGTGAATGACTTCAACGCAGACTATCCGCTGGACTTCTATCATTTCTTCAAGGAAATTGACTGCCACTACATCCAGTTTACCCCGATTGTAGAGCGTATCAGCCCCCATGCCGACGGCCGTCATCTGGCCAGTCCGCTACAGAAAGACGAGAAATTAGCCGATTTCTCCGTATCACCGGAACAATGGGGCAACTTCCTCTGCACCTTGTTTGACGAATGGGTACGCCAGGATGTAGGCAATTTCTTCATCCAGTTGTTCGACTCTACCCTGGCCAACTGGGTAGGTGCGCAGCCGGGCGTCTGCACTATGGCCAAGACTTGCGGACATGCCGGCGTTATGGAATTCAACGGCGACGTATATTCCTGCGATCACTTTGTATTTCCGGAATACAAGCTGGGCAACATTCATGAAAAAACACTGGTGGAAATGATGTACAGCGAACGCCAGATGAAGTTCGGGCAAATGAAACAAGAATCCCTCCCCCGCCAGTGCAAGGAATGTGAATTCCTCTTTGCCTGCAACGGTGAATGCCCGAAAAACCGATTCTCCCGCACAGCCGATGGTGAACCTGGACTGAACTATTTATGCAAAGGCTACCATCAGTTCTTCCAGCACGTAGCTCCTTACATGGATTATATGAAAAAAGAACTACTGGCCGAACGTGCTCCAGCCAACATCATGGAAGCCATAAAAAAAGGAGAGCTGTAAGGCCCTCCTTTTTTTATATCTGTCTGAATATACATCACACCTCAATCGTTTTTTAACAACACATTCTGAATCGCATCCTTCAGGTTTTTCTTAGGCAAGGCTCCCTGTGCCATCTGCGGAGTACCGTTCATCGGTACAAACAGCAGGGAAGGCACGCTGCGGATGCCAAACAAGGCTGCCAGTTCTTCTTCTTCGTCTACATTCACCTTATAAATGTCTACCTGTCCGGCATATTCATCGGCCAACTCATCCAATACCGGAGCCAACATCTTGCACGGACCACACCAGGTGGCATAGAAATCAATCAAGGCCGGACGCTCACCCAGAAATTTCCATTCGTTCGGATTTGCTTCATAGTTTGCTACTCTTGTCAAAAAATCTGCTTTGGTTAAATGTACTGCACTCATATTCTTCTGTTTTTTAATTTTTACTTACTTTCTTTTGTAGCCTGATAAGGTTTCACAAAATCCTTATACAACGCTTTGTTCCCGGACGAGGTGTCACATCCTCCTGCCGCACAGCAGGACCAGTTCACCATAGCCATCAGCATCAACAACCCACCTAATACTATCATCAGGGAGTCTGAGGCATAGATGCCATAAGCGGCAAACACTGCTCCCGAAAGGAGGCGTATCACCCGGAGAACATCCCAATTACGAAATAACCTTTTCATTGTCAACACCTTTTTTGTTTGTTTCTGATGCAAATGTAGACGGAAATACGCAGGGGCACAACAGATTTTATTTATCTTTGTATTGATAAAATCTATTGAACCATGACATTACAACAGATGGAATATATCGTGGCACTGGACAAGTACCGTCACTTTGTACTTGCAGCCGAGGCGTGTGGAGTAACACAACCTACCCTCAGTGCGATGATTCAAAAGCTAGAAGAAGAACTTGATGTCAAGATATTCAACCGCGACCGGAAAAATATCACCCCTACCCGCATCGGTGAAAAAATCATCCGCCAGGCACAGATTGTACTGAATGAAACCCAATGCATAAAGGAGGTGGTAGCCGACGAAACGGACAGCATGAACGGTAACCTGCGTATCGGTATTCTGCCCACCATTGCTCCCTACCTCGTGCCCGACTTTATCCATCATTTCCGAAAAACCTACCCGCACGTAAGCCTGTTCATTGATGAGAAAGAAAACAAGTCATTGCTACAGGAACTGCACTATGGCAACCTGGACATTATCCTGACCACCCCGCCGGAGAACTTGAACGGCCTGTTAGAGATTCCGGTCTATACTGAGAAGTTCGTGGCCTACTTTTCTGAAGCATGCGACCAGGCCAAAAGCTGTATCGCCAACGGCACCCTCCCTCCTGAACAAATGTGGATTCTGAAAGAAGGTCATTGTGTGCCCAACGGCGGAATGAATTTCTGCAAGAACAAAGACATCGGCAATCACATCTACGAGGCCGGAAGCATCGAGACCCTCATAAAAATCGTGGACCGAAACGGTGGATATACCATCATCCCCGAACTTCATATTGCGTCACTAACCGAGAAACAGAAAGCCCATGTCCTGCCTCTTCAGGCAAACCCTCCGGCACAACGCCACGTATCTATTCTTATCAAAGAAGACTTTATCCGCGAAAGAATGATCAATGCGGTTATAGATACTCTTAAATCTATCATTCCCGCTTCTATGTTAGAAAAACGGCTGTCTTCACATTCCGTCAAGCTAAGACATACCCAAAAACAATAAATCCATAAGCAAAACTGCAGACCCGAATTTCTTCAGAAGTCTGCAGTCCCATTTATAAAAAACCAAGAAAAGTGTTATTTATAGAACTCTCTCATAAAAAAGATACCCACCGGATAACAAGTCTGGTTCACCAGTTTTTTCACTAGTACCGGACTAGTTCCGCTGCAGTCATACACCAATAAATAGTTTTTATCCGGCGTTTCCATCTCGCTGTATGCATTCGAAACAGCTACATACACATATTGGGTGGAAGGATCAGCTACTACATTACAGTTCAAATGCGGAGCATCAGGTGCATCTTTAGACGCATCTATAAACACCTCACTTTTCCAGGTTTTCAACGAAAGCCGCCGCACCATGGTACTCCCTGCTGCATAATACAAATAATCGCCAGCCAACGAAACACCTGAATTATTAAAAAACTCCGCGGAAATATCCTCTGAAATCTTTTTTTCCTTCACAATCTTCCATTCATCCAGGTTCACAAACAACAAATAACTGTTCTTTTCACCTCCTCTGCCACAAGTAGCCAGCATAATTTCACGTTCTCCTGTCTGACAAAGCCCGCTAATGAACTGCCCTTTTAAATCGGGCAATACACGGCTAACCTTGTTCATTCCTTTTGATAATTCAATCAAGCGGGTAGATTCCCAAAATCCACCTCCAGCACAATACAAACAGTCGCCTACCCGTATAACTCCAGTAGTACTCGCCACATTTTCAATGGTATTTCCCTGATTTCCGAAATGATAAGCACCTTCTACGATATTTACTTCTCCAGTAGTGCTGTCAAAGCGAAACAAAGCCTGCCCTTCAGAAAAGAAAATATTTTGCTCATCAAGCACCGCTACGTTATCAAAAGGCGTATGCATAGGCATCCATTCTTCCGGATCAAGGCATCCCGGCGGACGCTTAAACTTCAAATCATCCATTCTGAATACCTTTTCACGCTTCAGTGTCACCGCATCTGCAATCACCAGAATACCGTCGGCCTCCTCTCCCTTGGGAGCATAAATGCCATTGCTAATAATATACAACTTCCCATTGTACATCCACAAGCCCTGTGCTTCGTTTCCAAAAGCTGTACCGTTCACGCCTCGATATACATGTTCTTCTACCGTACCATCAGGAGCCAGATAAGTGAGTGAACTGTTTTCCAACCTTCGTGCTCCCTGGTTTAATATCATCACTCCTTCCGGACGAGCATAACCATCCAGGTATGTCACTTCCCCAGAGTTATCCGAACCGGAAGGATTTTCTTCCGTTCCGCCAGAAGGTGTTTCTGCAGGTGGTTGTTCCAGTTTATTTTCTTTCGAACAGGCTGTCAGCAAAACAACCCCCAACAATGCAATACACATTGCACGCAACAGATTCTTTCTCATTGTTTCATTCCTTTTAAAGATTAATTATTAGGTGCAAAGAAAAAGCCAGCCGGGAAATGAGTATAGTTCTCATATTTAGCCACCGGAGTATCCGTACTCGCTGAAAAATCAAAAGACCAGATCTGATTCTCTGTAAACTGCGCATAACCTTTAATGGTATTGATATACACATATCCAGTAACCGGATGTACCGCCATCCCATTGTACATCAAACCCGCGTGACTATCCATGGCGTTAAGGTCACAAAGCTGTTCCTCGGCTTCCAGTCCTGACGATGGAGCCAACTCTTCATTGGTATCAAACTTCATTCGATAAACCGTAGTATTATCCGCATAATACAATTCATTCCCTTTTGCGGCAAAAGCCACACCCGAAGAACCCACAGACGGCTTTATACTTATTTGACGTTGAATCGTTTTCCCTGTAGAAATATTAAAACGACTGACAGAAGATTTACCAGCCCCAAATCCCATTACCCAGAATTCTTCGTTATCTGCCGCCCTGATCCCCAGCGTTTCATTAATCTGAAGTTTAAGCGTATAAGGGAACTTTATCTTGCGTGCCTCATCTTTCTCAGGAGAGATTTCAAGAATTCCACCTATTAAACCAGGCTTATACGTATACACTTTTCCATTCATCACCACGAACTGACTCTTAGGAGCTTTTTCCGTTCCAGCCACAAACTTCATTTCCTTTGTCTGAAGATTCAAACGATAAATCCCTTTGTTATCACGGACATACACATGCGCCTCATCCAATACGGCTATGTGCGTAGGCCAGTCAATACCAGGTAAATCATTCTTACTCAAAGCCATTTCCTTTTTCAATGTCTTGGCATTCATCACAATCAGCATACCGTCATTCTCAAACTTTGTACCGACCGGATTTTCATCTCCATTCTGAGTGATGACATAAATCTTGCCATTGCAAAAAGCCATATCTTGTGCAACGTTTCCAAGTTCCGTGCCATTCACTTTCTTATACGCGTCCCCTATCACATAGCCTTCGGGAGTAATGTAAGTAAGCGAGCCATTTTCAGTAGTCATGTTACCTTCGTTCAAGACAAAGACACCTTTAGAATCAGTAAATGAGTTCAAACAATAAAAATCGATTTCTTTCCGTACTTCTTTCCCATCTTCACCTACAGCTTTCAAGGTGATTCTGGCTTTTTGCACAGCTTCTGCACCTGCTTTCACCTCCACATTTCCAGCAGTTTCATCCACCTTAGCTGTCCATCCTTCAGGGACATCTACTGCCTCAACCGACTTGACATGTTCCGCTGTATACTCCAACCGGAAAACAGAATCCGGAAGAAGCATCACCGGACTCACACTATCCAGTTCCGTTTTCAATTCAAAAGAAACCGATGCAGGAGGAGCCGCAGGTTCCTCACCTGTAAAGTTATTTTCTTTACTACAACCACTGGCCAGCCATGTCATGGTAAGCAACACTACGGCCAAGGCATTCTTCACGCTAAAAAAGTCCTTTAGTTTCATGTTATTTTAGATTTTAATAAATATAGATTAGAGTTTTCGGTTCTCAAGTAAATGCAAGTCTTCTACCCCCATAAGTTCCGTGGAACACTCTCCAAGCCAGCCGTTCACCTGGTTTACTCCTGTATAGATTTTCACAAAATCCACTCCTGGAAGATGTACTGCCGCCCCATTCACATCGACCGCCCAATCAATGTCAATGGCTGCTCCTTCAGAATCATTCAGGGCATTATCGGCATAACCGTATGCAAAACTGAAAAGCACAAAATAAGGAGCCGCTTCCGTGCCACGATTGATGGCATTTTGTGGCAGACGTGTTCCTTTAAACGTCAGTTTATCTGATTGAATCCATTGCGGGAAGTACGGCTGACGGTGGTACTCATTTTTAGGAATATACCCTTCACCTCCTTTATTGTCTGTCCAGCGAAGGTATTTTTCATCTTCTTCCGGTGTAGACGGTTCAGACTGAGGCTTATAATAAGTAATCTCATAATCAGCATAACAGTTCACATCATTTCCTGCACACTCGGCCTCAACATACCAGGGTTCCCTGTAACCTTTTTGCTGTGCACTACCCTGAATCGCATACCACTCATCAGCATCTGGCTTTCCATTGCCATTCTTGTCGTAAGCCACTAAAATAATACCCGGTTCATAACTTCCCCCCTTCGTTGCTCCGCTGACTGCCGCCGAGGAGTTACCATTGAAAGCATTGCCCAGCACTCGGAAATCCCTGCTGCCAGGCTTATTTTCAATAGTATGGTCAAAACCTACCACCACGTATCCTCCAAAACCACCGAGTGAAATCAGTCCCCGCTTATTGTTTCCGATAAGCTGAAGCACTTTCTCATTCATTGCTTCCTGCGTATCACCCTCTTCAAATTCCGGCAAAACATTGACAAACTGCCCGGGGCAAGGCACAAATTCCAATACTTTCGTAATGTAAGGAGTAGCCAGAACCTCCGGCCCTTTACTTGCAGGCTCATCTATATCGTTGCTACACGATGACACTACCCCTCCACACAACAATACCGTTCCCAGAAAACGGCCTGCTTCATTCATTGTTCTTTTTTTCATACATTCCAATATTAGTATAGTCACAAGTTTATTTCAAGGTACCTCAATAAAAATCAACAGAGGTAAAGGCAAAATGGGCCGGAATATCACCGGCACGCACCTTCCATTGCATTCTACCTTCTGCGGAGAAACAATAGAGATAGCCGGGAGTCACATAGTCAGTGGCATCCGACACAAAAATTTCTTTGGTTTCAGGATTCACTCCCAGACCGTAAGGTATCTTTATCTCCTTTTCCGTTCCGTCCGTAATGAAACTGTGTGGCAGGATTTCTTTCTTCCGGGTATCATAGAGCGTATACCGGACTTCATTTTTCCCTGACACATAACTCCACTCCACACTTATCAGATACAAATAGTCACCATCCATGCACATTTCACTGGCAGCCACGCCCAAGTGTCCGACTACCTTCTGCGTCTCCGGATTGACCACAAACACATCCGACCCCGTACCGTAATAATCTCCTCGGGAACTGACATAAATAAGTCCATCGGGAGCCAATTCCATACGGTGCAGATTAATGGCCACATCAATAGTATTCACCACCTCAAATGTTCCCAGGTCTACGACTGATACCGTACGGTCATAATCAGGGAAACGATATCCGCCCGAATTGGCCACATACAGCAGACCATCCTTTATTACCATCTCTTCCGGCTGATAGCCCACTACAACTTCCCTAGTTATCTCCAAGGTATTCACATCAAACTCCACAATCTTACCCGGACGCGCATCGGGGTCAATCTGTACAGGACCGGCATACGAGCTAACATACGCTTTGTCGCCAGAAAACACGATATACCGGCAATTCGTGATATTCACACTACCAATATGCTGCACCGTACGTACATCCATTACCTCTACGTAATGCGAACAATTGACTACTGCATACAGCCTGTTTCCATACACTTGTAAATCGTTTCCCACATCACCCAGTTCCTTCACTACCTCCGGATTCCGCTCCGGATAAATGTTACGAGTATAGAATCCGCTTCTGAAATCCAGAAAATCGATGCTGCATTTGTTACTGCCCATATTTCCCTCGTTCAGCACAAACATGCCTTTTATCTCATGTGGACTACCCGGACGAGTGACGACCTCACTTTCCGAACGGAGCACGGGAAGATCTTCCCTACAAGCAGAAAAGCAAAAAAGAAGACAAACCACCAGCAAGGGCTTTTGAATGATTCTTTTCATAAGTTTTAAAAGGTATATTGAACTATGCATTTAAAATTAATTCCCGGCATGGGATAACAAGCCACGACCTCATATTGCTGATTGAACAGGTTATTCACTTCCAGGGTCGCCTTCAGTTCTCCAGGCCCCCAGTTCAGCCGATGAGACAGGGAGAAATCACTCGTGTACCACGGCTGCTGGTAGTTGATCGGAATGTTAGCCTGCGAAGTATATCGCTCACCGGTATAAATAAAGCTATAGTTAGCCTCCCATTTCTTCCAGTTAAGATTCATCACGGCCGAACCGCTATGCCACGGTATATACGGAATCTGACCACCATAAAATTCAGCCGACGGATCTGTAAAATCTTGCGCTTTCTGGTAAGTGTAATTCACCCGTGCCGTCAGCAACGTGTATTTTCCATATTGCCACACACTCTGCACGGCTGCATCCACTCCTCGAATTTCTACCTGACCGAGATTAACCATTGTCCACCTGAAAAAATTGGAAGTAGGTGTGGCTACAATTTTATTCTCCACCTCATTATAATATGCATCAACCTGTAGTTCCAGATGCCTTAACCAACAATCAGAAAAAGATCTGCCATAAGTCAGCCCCACGTTGAACTGGTTTGTAAACTCCGGTTCTAACTCCACATTCCCAATGAAAGTATAATACAGATCATTCAGTGTTGGCATACGGAAAATCCGCTTGTAGAACGCCCGAAAATTCAAGTCCGTCTCGTCCCATGGCTTATAAGCACAGATCAAAGCCGGAGTCCATTCATCCCTACCCGGTGCTGCCTGTCCAGCCCCCTTAACGCGTTCTTGAACAAATGTACCCAGCACACTTCCCTGCAACTTAAGGCCACCGATTTCAAGTGACGTAGCCAAAGCTACCATCTCCGTATGCCGGCGGGGATAAGCAAAATCCGTCAAATCTGCATTCAACAGATTAAACTGATAATCTGTCGAAAGACTTACATCCCAAAAAGGAGTCACAGCCCAGCGATTAGCCAGAGAAGCATACACTTCCTGCTGATAATAATGATTATTGGTATACATGAGTGACTCATCTTTGTTCGGATCGGCCAGATAATGCAGATAATCATAGGCATATTTCACATTTGCCATCAGGCTATACCAGTCTGTCACATCCTTCTTGAAAGCCCCTTGAGTAAAGAAATTCGTATCCCACTGCCGGTCTTCATGTGAGAACTTATTGCGGACAATTGCCCCCGGATAGCCTCTCTCCGAATGATACAAGTAAGACTTTGCCCGCCAGTAGCCACGTGGTATCTTTCCGTAAAGTCCTCCCTCTAGCCGAAGCGCGTTCACATCGCCGTTCTGTCGGACCGCAGTCGTGTCATATCCATCTTGCTTACGATAAGAGAACTTGTATTTACCCGTGGTATACATATATTCTGCGCTCAGTGAAGCATTCACCTTCTCCGTCAGTTTCCGTTCCCACAGCAAGGAAGGATTCACCACCCCAAACGAACCCGTCTTAAAAGTAGCCTTGACATGCTGATTCTCCTTTTCCGAAAAAACAGGTACTCTGGACTGCAAATAAATGGAACCTGCCGACCCAAAATCTTTAGCCGGCTGAAAAATGGCACTCTTCTGCCCATTATATAAGGTGACCGACTCCATGTTGTCGAGAGAAAAACGTCCCAAATCGACCGTACCATTCTGTGCGTTGCCCAGCTCCACTCCGTCATAAAACACCCCTACATGGTTTGTGCCCATACTCCGGATGTTGACAGTCTTTAGTCCGCCTACACCGCCATAATCCTTTATCTGTAACCCCGAGAAATACCTCAGGGCATCTGCCACACTATGAGAAGACAATCTGCCGAGTTGCTCTCCCGCCAGTTGCTGCACAGGTATTACCTCCTTGGGCAAAGAACGTACCGTTACCACCACCTCGTCCAGGTGCTGCAAGCTGTCGAGCCTGCTCTGCGAATGTATGGCCACAGTATTCCCTAGCCAAAGAATACCCCCCCAGTGTGACAGACAAAAACTTCTGTCCACACATAATTTTTTCCGTAGTAATTGAATTAAAATCGTTTCAACCGCCTAATCCCACGAGCACGGTTTACATGTATGATGGCAGGTCTTCTGACTTACTCCCCAGCTGGAGCCTTCCCGATAGTGTTCAGTCATCAGTGGCATGAGTCTTTTCCAGCAGGTTGAATGGAGCTTACAGCAGCGGGACTGTTCAGGATTTGCACCTGATTCCCTTTTAATCCGAAAGTCTGAACAGGCTTCCGAAACCATTCTGAGGGCAAAGGTAATACAATCAGGCAAATTTCTTACACCACGATTAAAATATTTTTCATACCCCAAGAAGCTTTCTATATCTCCCGCCCAAGAAACATATAGTTTCCCATCGAAAAACATAGGTTTTTCAGACTGGAAACGTAAGTTTTCCAAAGAGGAAACATTAAAACCCTCAAAGTATCCTCCTAAATACGTATAGAAGATATTCCCAAATGACAATATGTCACAAAATAAGACTTTTTGTCTTTCCAAATCAAAAGAATAATGACAATTTGCTACTTCTTATCCCATTAAATAGCTAATATAGTTTGCAAAGGTTTAAAAATCGGCATAAAAGGTTTAAAATAAAGACATTACATTAAAAATAGAAGTTCCTATGACTTCCTTTCAAGTTTTGTGGTACACTGTTTGCAAAAGAGTAAGTGAACTTGAACTTCAAAAGGGTTCGGGTTCAGAAACAAAATTGATTAACAACTAAAAAATAGGAGATTACAACTATGATGCCGACTAGAAAATATTACAATCAGAACTGGTTACCAAGTATCTTTAATGACTTCTTCGATAACAACTGGATGGAAAAAGCAAACGCTACCGCACCTGCAATCAATGTGGTGGAAAGCGACAAGGATTACAAAGTAGAAGTAGCCGTTCCGGGAATGACTAAGGAGGATTTCAATATCCACTTGGGTGATGAAAACGAACTGGTCATCTCCATGGAAAAGAAAGTTGAAAACGAAGACAAGGATAACAAAAAATACTTACGACGTGAGTTCTCTTACACCAAGTTCCAACAGTCACTTTACTTGCCCGACAATGTCGATAAGGAAAAGATTACCGCCAATGTAGCAAATGGTGTATTGACTATTGAGCTGCCAAAGTATTCTCAGGAAGAAAAAGCAAAAATTAATCGTGTGATTGAAATACATTAATCATCACAAATAACGGAAAACTCTCGTCTGCATCCATTGTGGGCGAGAGTTTTTATTTTGGAACTAACTTAAAACGATTGATATATGGCATTTATTGATTACTATAAGATTTTGGGAGTAGACCGTAATGCCACTCAGGATGAAATCAAGCAGGCATACCGGAAGCTGGCCAAGAAATATCATCCTGACCTGAACAAGGATGACCCGTCGGCAGAAGGAAAGTTCCAGCAAGTGAATGAAGCCAACGAAGTATTGAGCGATCCGGAAAAGCGTAAGAAATACGACGAATATGGCGAACACTGGAAACATGCCGATGAGTTTAAGCAGGAACGTGAGGCATACAGTAGGGCACAGCAACAGCACGGTGGCTCCGGCTACTGGTACTCCATGAACGACGGTGAATTTACCGAAGGATTTGGAGGAACAGGAGCAAGCGGCTTCTCCGACTTCTTCGAACAGCTTTTCGGCCACGGAAGAAGTGGACGAGGAGGATACCACACCATGTCGAGGGGACAGGATATAGAAGCACAGATGCACTTGTCGCTCAATGAAGCCTACGTCACGCATAAGCAGACTTTCAGCATCAACGGTGAAAATATCCGTATCACTGTGCCGGCAGGAGTGGCCGACGGACAGACCATCCGTCTGAAAGGCTACGGTCAGAAAGCCATGAACGGAGGAGAAAACGGAGATTTGTACATCACCTTTGTCATCGATAAGGATGATACCTTCGAACGAAAGGGAGATGACCTCTACACCCACGTCAATATCGACTTGTACACTGCCGTACTGGGGGGAGAAGTGCAGGTGAAGACCATGGACGGAATAGTCAAACTGAAAGTAAAACCGGGTACACAGAACGACACGAAGGTCCGTTTGAGAGGAAAAGGATTCCCAGTGTACAAACAGACCGGCCAGTTTGGCGATATGATTGTATCGTACCACATCAATATCCCGACCTCCCTGACCGAAAAACAGAAGGATTTGTTCAACCAGCTGCGCGCTGCCAGCTGATAAAGCAGCAATTCCATAACAACTTCATTTATATCAGCTTCATAATTTCCAGTACTTCCGTGGAAGTACTGCAGTACTGTCAAGGAAGTACTGTAGTACTTTCAGGGGAGTACTGTAGTATTGCCTAAGCAGTACTGAGCAACTGACTTTTCCTAATATAACTAGACGTTTTTTCTTTTTATAAACTGGAACAATAGACACTTTGCATACTCACTTTAACTGTAGCATTCATACAGCATTCGGATTTAACTCATGGTTTAACTTTCGGTTTAACTGTGAGCCCCAGAAACGCATAAACTGAATATAATTAAGATAAAAGTACAGTGTCGTGTACATAAAGAAAAAAGCTCCGTAAATCATTGATTTACAGAGCTTAATTTCGTACTCGAAGCGGGACTTGAACCCGCACAGCCGCAATGGCCAAGGGATTTTAAGTCCCTCGTGTCTACCGATTCCACCATTCGAGCATCCTTTCAAAGAAAGAGCGGAAAACGAGACTCGAACTCGCGACCCTAACCTTGGCAAGGTTATGCTCTACCAACTGAGCTATTTCCGCGTTTACGGGTGCAAATGTAGGGAGTTTTGCGATATACTCCAAACTTTTCACCCGTTTTCTTTTTAATTTTATGCAATTATCTTCCTAAAAGTGAGTTTTCAGCTTGAATCACTTTCTCAAAGTTGAAGCCACTCACCACTTGCTGCATCAGTTCTTCAATCTTGTCATTGCACAAGTTACCGATGCTTCCGGCATGCGTGTGATGTACGGTCTTATCGTGTGAGAAGTTTCCAGCCTCAATGTCCAGCCCTACTTTCTTATATGCATCACGGAACGGCATTCCTTCTGAAGCCAGACGGTTCACCTCTTCCACACTGAACATATACAGGTATTTGTCATCATCCAGAATATGTTCGTTGATTTTGATTTTCTCCATGATGTAAGTAGCCATCTGCAAGCAGTCTTCCAGCTCCTCAAAGGCAGGAAGGAACACTTCCTTGATAATCTGAAGGTCACGGAAATAACCTGAAGGAAGATTGTTCATAATCATCATAATCTGCTGCGGAAGAGCCTGAATCTTGTTGCATTTGGCACGGGTCAGCTCAAACACGTCAGGATTCTTCTTGTGCGGCATGATGCTGGAACCAGTGGTACATTCATCGGGCAACTTCACGAAGCCGAAATTCTGACAACTGAACATGCAGGCATCGAACGCCATCTTCGACAGTGTACCGGCAATGGAAGCCAGCGCAAACGATACGTTGCGTTCCACTTTGCCACGGCCCATCTGGGCATACACCACATTGTAATTCATTGAATCGAATCCCAACAGGCGGGTGGTCATCTCACGGTCCAACGGGAAAGAAGAACCATAACCTGCTGCCGAACCCAATGGGTTACGGTTACAGGTCTTGTATGCAGCCTGAAGGAACATCATATCATCCACCAAGCTTTCTGCATAAGCTCCAAACCACAGGCCGAAAGAGGAAGGCATGGCAATCTGCAGGTGGGTATATCCCGGCATAAGCACATCCTTATAACGGTTGCTCTGAGAAATAAGTACATGGAACAAACGTTCTACAGCTTCTGCCACCGATTTCAACTGAGCACGGATAAACAGCTTCAAGTCGACCAACACCTGGTCATTACGCGAACGTCCACTGTGGATTTTCTTTCCCACATCCCCCAGGCGGCGTGTCAGCATCAGTTCCACCTGTGAATGTACATCCTCTATTCCGTCTTCAATCACAAACTCCCCGCGTTCTACGGAAGCGTATATGTTTTTCAGTTCTTCCAGCAAAATCTTCAGTTCGTCCGAGGTCAGCAGGCCGATACTTTCCAGCATGGTGATATGCGCCATCGAACCCAGCACGTCGTACTTTGCCAGATACATGTCCATTTCGCGGTCACGTCCCACGGTAAAGCGGTCAATTTCCGCATTTACCTGTACATTTTTTTCCCAAAGTTTTTGAGCCATAATTTCAGTTTTTATCTCCGGCATCTGCCGGTCATTTCAATTAATAAGGAAGCATGGCCAGCATGTCAGCCAGTTTCTCTACTCCCTCCTGCAGGGGTTTTGACACCATGGCTTTCATGAACATGTTCACTTCCGCACGGATAGTCACTTTCATTTTAGCCTCTTCCTGTGTCACAGGCAGAATCTGAATCCACAGATTCAAAGGTATGGGCGATTTGTCACCTTCAAACTTGATGCACTTCAAAGGTTCACGCTCAATGATGCGCAATGTAAGACTGATGCCCTGTACTTTCAAGGTAATGGAATCACGGTCGAACGACATATCTTCCAGTTTCCCGTCCAGCTTGTCCTTCACCATGTCCAGACGTTCCCGAACTCCTTCCAGGTTATTCAGGTCGGACAGTTTGTTATATACTCGTTCCTGACTATAAGGAACATGCTTCACATTGCTTTCAAATTGTACAGCCATATTTTTTCAATCTTCAGGAAAATTCTCCCGTCATCGCATAAAAAAATGTCATCTTGAGCAGAGTGGACTCGCTCAGGATGACATCTCCTATTTACAATCCGAGACTGCTTTCCCAGTTACAGAATCTATTATTTTCCAGTCCAGTGAGAAGGATCCTCTCTCCATGCCTGCAGCACAGGGATATCCTCTTCATTGATATAATCGGTCTTCAAAGCTGCTTCCAGCACTGCATTGTAGTTGGTCAGTGTAACCAGTTCTACTTTTGCTTTCTTGAAGGCTTCTACTGATACATCGAAACCGTAAGTGAAAGAAGCAATCATTCCAATTACTTCACAACCGTCACGACGGATAGCTTCTACCGCTTTCAAACTGCTTCCACCGGTTGAAATCAAGTCTTCTACGACAACCACTTTCATACCCGGACGCAATTCACCTTCAATCAAATTTTCCAAGCCATGGTCTTTCGGGCTTGAACGAACATATACGAACGGCAAGTTCAACTCTTCTGCCACCAGCGCACCCTGTGCAATCGCACCTGTAGCTACACCTGCAATGGCGTCTACTTCACCGAATTTTTCAAGAATAACACGACAAATCTCTAACTTTACGAAGTTACGAAGTGCAGGATATGACAACGTCTTACGATTGTCACAATAAATCGGCGATTTCCAACCTGATGCCCAAGTAAACGGGTTAGCCGGCTGAATCTTCACAGCCTTCACCTTCAGCAACTTTTCTGCAAATAATCTTTCCAAAGCTTTCATAACTTTTTAATTCTCTGATAAATGTTTTTGCAAAATTATAGAAATACATCGGGAATAGAAAATTTAAGAGCATTAATTTTACTAAAACCCGTCAGATTGTTTTATTTCGTCCACGCCAGCGTAACAATGCTGATGCTTATTCCCTCAATATCAGCCAATACATCTGCACAGGCACCTAACGTGGCTCCTGTGGTCAGCACATCATCCACCAGCATCACATGTTTGCCTTGCAGCATACGGGTATCGCCAGCCAGATGAAAAAGATGAACCGTGTTTTCCTGTCGTTCCAGCACGGATTTATGGGTCTGGGTCTGATTGTTACGCACCCGACAGAGCAACCCGTCGCACACCGGAACGCCCGTCTGCTCAAAAATGCCTTCTGACAGCAGACGACTCTGGTTATATCCCCTGGTACGCAGACGGTCGGGATGCAAGGGAACCGGCAACAAATAATCTACTCCCTCAAAGAAACCCGTCGGGAGCAGTTCATGCGCCAGCATCTCTCCCATCTGCCGGCAGACTTTCTGACGGCCATAGTATTTCATGCCGGCCAATATATGGGCAACTTTCCCTCCACGGGCATAATAAAACAAAGCCGATGCCCGCTGTATCGGGAAACGGCCCCAGAAAATCTTTTCCATTTCATTGCCCGGTGTATTTCCTAAATGCGTATGAGGGAGCTGTGACAAACAATCACAACAAAGAGCCTGTTCGGAGACCTGCAACTTCCGTCCGCAAGCCATGCAGAGACGGGGAAACAGAAAATCCCGGATGTCAGTCAAAATATTCATCCGGCTCTACCTGATTAACAAAACGACGTACTTCTTCCAGCGTAAAGCCCCGACCCACGGCAAAACGAATCAGCTTCATGCTCCGTTCATAGTCATTGGCTGCTTTTATTCCTTTCATTTTCTGTTTCAGCATCTTCTTCAGGATTCCGTCGTATTCTTCGGTATCAATTTCCTCCAGTCCGGCACGGATGTCCTCGTCCGACAGGCGTTTCATACGGAGCATCTGTGCAATCTTCATCCGTCCCCACTGATTGAAACGGTACTTGTCGCGCACATAAAACCGGCAAAAACGAGCCGCATCCAAGTAGCGCTCCTTCTGCAAATGGGCCATAATCCGTTCTGTCACTTCCTCCGAAGCCCCCCACTTGCGAATTTTCTCCTCCACGTCCGACGGGCAACGCTCCACCGACGAGCAATACACTTCGGCCTTACTCTTTATCTCTGCTTCACTATATTCTTTCATGGTCTGATTGCTTTTATCATCCGGTCGTTTCCCGACAAGTCTTTCCGTAATTCAATCTGGCGGTATCCAAGCTCCTCCAGCATCCGCACAGTCTCAGCCCCATAAGCGCGGTTGATTTCAAAATACAATGCTCCTCCTTCCGAAAGCCAGTCAAGTCCTTTCCGGGCTATCCTCCGGTAGAACCGCAACGGGTCCGAATCGGGCACAAACAAAGCCAGTTCAGGTTCCCAGTCGAGTACATTCGCCTCCATATCCGTCCGCTCGCTTTCCGTAATGTAAGGAGGGTTGCTCACCAGCACGTCTACCTGACATTCAGGAAGTTCCTCCTTCAGAATATCAGCACAGAACAGAGTCACCTTGTCTCCATAACGCTTTACATTCGTAGCCGCAATGCGCAAAGCCTCAGCCGACACATCGCACGAAGAAACCTGCGCTTCCGGCAACAGCTGCGCCAGCGATACGGGAATGCAGCCGCTTCCGGTGCCAATATCCAGAATACGCACCTGCCCTACCTCCCGATAATCGGAGACAATCCATTCCACCAGCTCTTCCGTTTCCGGACGAGGAATCAGTACCCCTTGTTCCACATGAAAAGACATTCCACAAAAAGAGGCTTCCTGCAAAATATACTGAAGGGGTTCCCGCTGCTTCAAGCGCCGAAGAATATCCTCCAGTTCCGCCCACTCTTTCGTGGAAAAATTCATATCTTTGCCTGTATAAAGTTCAAGAGTAGAGAGATGCAGAATATCCGAAGATATCCACTTTGCCATGGCTGAAGCCTCTTCTTCTGCATAAAAAGGACTCAGCTCTTTTTTGATATGTACATAAACCGGATGCATAGTTGCAAAAGTAACGATAAAAAACGAAGAATATGACGATAGACGAAAAATATATGCGGCGCTGCATACAACTGGCCCGAAACGGTATCTGCCATGCAGCTCCCAACCCCATGGTGGGGGCCGTCATTGTACGCGACGGAAAAATCATCGGTGAAGGTTATCACGTGCGGTGCGGGGAAGGCCATGCCGAAGTGAATGCCATCGCCTCGGTCAAAGATGAAAGCCTGCTGAAAGATGCTACCATTTATGTAAGCTTAGAACCCTGTTCTCATTACGGGAAAACCCCTCCCTGTGCCGACTTAATCATACGGAAAGGGATTCCGAGAGTCGTAGTAGGCTGTGTGGACCCGTTTTCTTTGGTAGCCGGAAGAGGAATCCAAAAGTTGCGGGATGCCGGCATTGAAGTGACGGTCGGTGTACTGGAAAAAGAATGTCGGGAACTGATTCGTGCTTTCGTGACATTCAATCTGAAGAAACGTCCTTACATCACCCTGAAATGGGCACAGTCGGCCGACGGTTTTCTGGACATCCGGCGTGAAGACGGAAACGCTGTACGCCTTTCCACTCCTCTCTCCACCTTGGCGGTTCACAAGATGCGGGCCGAACAGAAAGCGATTCTCGTAGGACGACGCACGGCCCTTCTCGACAACCCTTCGCTCACGGTACGCGAATGGTACGGACAGAACCCGCTCCGGCTGGTCATCGACCGACAGCTGACTTTGCCGCCTCATCTGCACCTGTTCGACGGCAGCACTCCTACCCTCGTCTTTACGGAAAAAGAAAAGGCCGCTACCCAGAACCTCACTTACGTGACACTGGATTTCGGCCAGAATATTCTCCCGCAAATCATGCAGGTGCTTTATGAGCAAAAAATACAAACATTGCTGGTAGAAGGCGGAAGCCAGACGCTCCAGGCTTTTCTGGAACAAGGGCTATGGGACGAAGCATTCATAGAACATGCCCGCGTGACCTTGCACGACGGTATTCCTGCCCCCCTCCTTCCGCACGGACAAGAAAACCGTTTCTTTTTCCGTGACGGCGCACTGATTCAGCACTGCCGCCACGCAGAATAAATTTAGAAACGGCAGCTGATGCCTGCCATGAAATGAAGACCTTCCACCGGATAACCTGCTTCAGTAGCGTATGCCTTATTGAACAGGTTATTCAGGCGGCCAAACACGTTGATGCGGTTCAGCAACTCATACTCTGCCCCTACAGACAGGTTATTGATGGCATCCGCACGCCCAAAATCACCCATCTTCTGACGACGTTCGTAGTTGTAGTTCAACAGGGCATGGCAATTCTTGACCACCTTGGCACGCACACTGAAATCGGCCTTCAATTCGGGCTTCAACTGCAACAAGCCTTCATTGCCTTCCGTCACATTCCAGCTATAATACGTACCGTTTACAGAAAAGTCTACCCAGTCACGGTAGGCATAGCTCACAGAAACACCTCCATAACCGACTTTTCCCTTATCCTGCAGGATACCTGTATAGAACACATTCTGCTTATCCGTATAGAATCCTCCCGGCACGGCAAACAGTTCATTCTTGGTAATACGGTAACCTCCGTAAAGTTCGAAACCTAATCCGATAACCGGAGAAGCCTTCAAACCGATTTTCGCATCCAGCGGTGTATAGGACGTACGCATCTGCTGTGCAATCGTCCAGTAAGGTGAGAAGTCATTCAACCGTCGGAAATCATTCAGACGTGTTCCGCCCAATACATTGAGGTAAGCCACATACGTATCGGCAAACGTATATTCCAGTTTGACATCCGGCGCAGCCTTCAGTCCGCTGCCATAAGCCGTCTGCAAATCCACATGGGCACCCACCCGCAACTTCACGGATTCGCCCTGATAGGTGTAATACGGATTCAGCTGTAACAGCGTATAGTCCTGCTGCGACACATCGTGAATCAAGTTATCCATCTCCAGACCGACGCCCACCTGCTGCTCCTCATTGATATTACCAGCCATGAAACCTTCGGTATGGAAAATATTTTCAGAACCATACTCCATGTAATAATTATCATAACGCAAGCTGAAGCTACGCAAGCCGGTCTGGAAAGCAAACTGTATAGGCAAGTCCTTGTCGCGGGACACTACTCCTACATACCCTTCACCCAATGTATAACGCTGTGTGGCGGGCCAGTTCTCCACCCCTTCATTCATAGACGGCATATAATTAAAGACCTGAGAAGCAAAGGCTCCTCCCAGTTTCAGCGCCACTTTCCGGAAATCATGCCGGTAATCCAGTGACACATCCGTACGGTAAAAACGCGATTTCCACTCCTCTCCTTCCATGAAATGCGGAATATCCCCGTTCAGCCCGTACAAAGAAGCCATGATTCCCAGACGGTCTTTCGAAGAAATATTCCATAGATAACTTCCTTTCAGGTCCACATTATTCAGCGTACCGTAAGCCGCACGGACATAGCCCCTGTCGGCTCCCTTCTGAGCCAGTTCTCTGGACATCGCCTCCATAGGAGTGGCTTTCCAGGCTCCCAACGGACGCAAATCCGTCGCATAATTAATGGCCTGTTTCGGAGCCGCCGGCTCCTCCACCTCGGGCATGACATTCACCTTAAAGGCATCCATCACCTCGGGGTTGTACTGATTTTCCACTACCACCGTCCGGTTCAGTGTAGAATCTTTCTCACCTCCATTCTGCGCACATACCGTAGCTGCGGGCCACAGACCGGCGCAAACCAATATCGTACTTATGTATTTCATCTTACTTTACACTTTTAAGTTTTTCCAGGCGACTTTCAATCATTCCGGCGATGTCATCATCGGCCTGATAATTCTGCTGCAAAGACAACAAATACTGCTTAGCCTCCATCTTGCGATCCAGCTTCACATACACATCCGACAGCAGGACGAAGCTTCTTGCCAGCCAGTATGCATGCGGTGTACTGACTTCGATGTATTCCAGCACTTCCTTCTCTGCCTTGGCAGTTTCTCCCTCATCAAAGTAGGTCTGTGCCACCAGGTATTTGGCTTCTGCTCCGTACACATTACGCGTATCCTTGGCCAGTTCGGTCAAATCGGCCAGTGCAGCCTTCTTCTGCCCTTCTGCCAACAACGCCTTGGCACGGAAATACAACGCCTCGCTACGTACCTCCGGCGTCAGCTTGCTCTGCTTGAGCAGCGCCGAAGCAGTCGTCACGGTTTCAGCCCGGTCGCCCAACGCACAAGCACTTCGCAAGGCACCTACTTCAGCCTGCAGGCGCTCTTCCTGCACAGCCGAGCGGTCGGCCAAACGCTTGTAGAGGTTCAATGCCTTGGCATATTCCTTCTGGTTGTAAGCCATATCGGCACAAAGCGCCAAAGCCTTTCCTTCGTACTTGCTTCCGGAAAAACGCAACACTTCTTCCAGACGGGCTGCCGCTGCCGCATAATCCTTCTGGTTATAATCAATCAAACCTAAATAATAAGACGCATCCACACTGAAAGCTCCCTGCGGGAACGACTGAAGATAGCGGGTCAGACTGGTCTTCGCTCCGGCAATATCCCCACGCATGTAAGCACGTTCGGCCGCCGTATACGTCAAAGAGTCGCGTTCGCTCACGTTGAAGGTCGCACCGCCCGGCACCGTAGACGCAAACGCCATATAGTCATCCACCTTATTCAAATCCACATAGATGGACTTCAAGTCACGCTGTGCCAAGCGCGCCTCCGCACTACCCGGATACTTCGTAATAACCTGCTTGTAAGCCGCAATGGCTTCCTCGTAGCGGTCGTTCTGATAATAAAGCAGACCTATTTCATTGGCTGCCTTACGTGAAAGTTCGCTTTCCGGATAACGCTGCACCAGCAATGAATAGCGCTTGATGGCATTCTCACTATCCTCCATCTGCACAAAAGCACGTCCCTGTTCATACAAGGCATCGTCCAGATAAGCCGACGACGGATAGTCCGTAATCAATTTGTTAAGCACCTGAATCTTTCCGGCATAATCACGCTGCAGTCCTTTCACAATACCCTCCTGGAACAACGAATAATCTCCCAGCGAAGGAGAAGTGATGACAGCCTGCGCATATTGCTGGCGAGCTTCTTCAAAACGGCGCTCATAAAAATAGCAGTCACCGATACGGTTGTACGCGTCGCCTGCTACAGAAGCCTCCTGCGTCCGTCCGTTCTGCACACAGCGAACAAACCAGTCGCGTGCGGAATTATATTGTTTCTGCTTGAACAGACTGTATCCCAAGCAATAAAGAGCCAGTCCGTACTCCTGTGAATTCTTGTCGGTAGCAAACTCCAGATACAGCCGCATGTCATTGGCCGCCTCCGGATAACGTTCCAGACGATATTTCGATTCTCCGCGCCAATAATAGGCATCGGCCTTGGTCTTCTGATTATACTGACCCAACTGCAAAGAACGGGTAAAATAATCAATGGCATTCCGATAGTCGGCCTGTGCAAACAGCTGTGTTCCCATACGGAAAAGCAGTTTTTGTTTCGCTTCCAGAATACGGGCACTCGGATGCGTGATTTTCTCGATAGAACGTAACGCCACTTCATAACTGCGGGTGTTCATATACACCTCTACCAGGTAATCGTTCACCTTTTCAGCATATACCGACGACGGATATTCGTTCAGGAACCGTTCGAACACCGTTACCGACTCAGCAAAAGGAGAATAAGACGTTTCATGAATGCAGAGTGCATAATTGAACAATGCCTGTTCCTGGATGCTACGGTCGAAGTCCATGCGCGAAGCCTGCTCGAACGCCATACGCGCCTGATTACGTTCCTTCAGTTGCAGTCCGGCCAATCCCATGTGCAGGTAAGCATTCTGAGCCAGCGCATCCTGTGCACCGGTAGCCTCACCCAAACGCGACAACGCCTTGGAATAGACTCCCGTATTAAAATAACTCATACCCAGCTTATACATGGCCAGACGGGCAGGCACCTCCTCCGCTTCGTGGTAGCGTTCCAGCGACTGGATGGCAGCCGCATAGTCTTTCTGTCCGTAAGCCGCCTCACCGGAGATACGGTTCATCTGATCCGCATGCTTCTCTTCCGAATACAAGGCCAGATAAGCATCTGCCACTTTACGGGCTTGTGCGTAATTCCCCTTAATCAGGTAAATGTCGGCAATATAATAAGGTGCCAGTTTCTGGAATTTCCGGTCATCCTGCACCTCGCGGAATCCCTGCAAGGCGGTATCATATTTCTGCTGTACGTAATCAATATAAGCCAGGTTGTACACCGCATCGTTATGGAAGTCCTTACTCGTCTCTTTCAACACGGCGAACCAGAAAGCCGCATCCTGCAATTTACCGACTTTCAGGTACGACGTACCCATACGCAGGGCACTGGCATCCCGCTCTTCATCGGATAAAAGAGAAATGTCACAACCCTTCAGCGTAGCAATGGTTTCCATGTATTTCTCTTCCGAAAAATAGCTGGCTCCTATCAGTGCCTGCACCCGATTGCGGTAACGCGACTCCGGATGTGCTTCCAGATAATCCGACAGCACTTCCCGGCAATCCGGCATTTTCAATTCATAGGCCGTGCAAGCCAGCATATAGTCCACTTCATCGGTCCAGGCCTTTTCCCCCGCCTGACGGGTATAGCGCACCAAGGTCTGTCGGGCTGCCGCATAATCCTGACGCAAGAACAGCTCCCGTCCCTCGTTGAACAAACGGTCTGCCCCGGTCAGCGGCTCCACCTGCTGCCCGGAAACCGTCAACGGCAAGGCACAACACAGCCCCGCCATCCATATATATTTCTTATATTTACCCATAATCCCTTTTATTTTTTGTTCCGACAGGTTTCCAAAAAGCGTGCGACTCCCTTACGTACAGAGTCGAGCCCGAAATCATCCGGATTCACTTTGTCCAGCGGCATCCACCATGCATCGGCCACATCGTCCATGGCTTTTATCAGATGGTCATCTTCCACCTGACACAAGAAGAACTGGTCGAGTGTATGTACCAGGAAACCGGAGTACAGATACGTGTTGGGCAAGGAAAACAGATATTTCGCTTCCGTCACCACCAGACCCGTTTCCTCTTTTACCTCGCGTGCCACCCCTTCTTCGCCAGTCTCGAACATATCGATAAATCCGCCCGACAAATCCAGCGTGCCCTTGGCAGGTTCCTTTCCCCGCCGGCAAACCAGCAGTTCCCCTTTCCCGTTCAGGATAAAAGCCACCGTAGCCGCACTTGAGTTAAAATAATACACAAACCCGCAGTCCGCACATTTTTTGGACTTCTCATTATGTATTTCAAAATGAGGAGAACCACATACGGGACAAAACTTAAACAATTCCAATGGATGCATAGTTCTTGAGTTTAATAAATAATAAGTCTTACAAAGATAGTGAAAGGTGAGAGAAGTACGAACGAAAAACATGTTTTTCGATTCTACCTTCCAACTGCATCCTATCTTCAAGGAATCAAAGATAGTCAAATAGGGCCGAACGACTTACACAATTTACCCACAATTTGTTCTTTCACCAAAAATAATCACGTTTTTTTCGGCAAAATAGCATATAGATAAAAAAGTTTTTCTACATTTGCTTACAATATGATAAAAACAAGAACCATTTAGTAGTATGGAGAAAATTGATAAACTTGACAAACAGATTCTGGAAATCATTTCACAGAATGCCAGAATCCCGTTCAAAGATGTAGCCGCAGAGTGTGGCGTATCGCGTGCTGCCATTCATCAACGTGTTCAGCGCCTGATTGACCTTGGCGTAATTATTGGTTCAGGCTACCATGTAAATCCCAAAAGTCTGGGATATAGCACCTGCACATACGTAGGAATCAAGTTGGAAAAAGGCTCTATGTACAAGAGCGTAGTGGCTGAACTGAAAAAAATTCCTGAAATCGTGGAATGTCATTTCACCACTGGTCCGTACACCATGCTGACCAAACTGTATTCTACCGATAACGAGCATCTGATGGATTTGCTGAACTCCAAGATTCAGGAAATTCCGGGTGTAACCGCTACGGAAACCTTGATTTCACTGGAACAGAGCATCAAGAAAGAAATTCCCATCCGTAAAGACGCTGACGAATAATGGAATGGATTGACAGCCTTCATTGGGAAGGAATCCTTATCGGAATCTGCACATTCCTGATTATCGGTCTGTTTCATCCGGTTGTAGTCAAAGCGGAATATTATTGGGGAACGCGCTGCTGGTGGATTTTTCTACTATTGGGCATCGCCGGCCTTATCGGTTCCGTGCTGGTAAGTCAGATTCTGCTGTCGACCCTGTTGGGAGTCTTTTCATTCTCTTCTTTCTGGACCATCAAGGAGGTCTTCGAACAGCGCGAACGCGTGCTGAAAGGCTGGTTTCCTATGAATCCGAAACGGAAGAAGGAATATGAGCAGTAAATCAATACAGTATTTGAATATTTAAAGGGATACCTTAACGGTGTCCCTTTTTTCATGCCCTTTATCAGACTATATCTTTCTCTACCTAGATAATAAAACATCTTGAAGCAAACACTTTTACTTCTAAGCATTTTTTACGTTTCTCCTGCGGGAAACATACAGTTCCCTGTCGTAAATCGTACGATTCCCACAGCGGAACCATACGGTTTCGGAGTGGAAACATAAAAAAATGCCTGAAGTTTCCGAGAAAACATTCAGGCACTATATAAAACAGATTCTTTATTCTTTTACATCCTCTTCGGGCGCATACTCCTGCAAAATCAATTCTCCTCGCAACACCCCCAAGGCATTCATGGCCAATGCTCCCATTTCATCTTCACCGGGAATTACCACAATCGGAGCCAGGCCTTCCAGCCATTCACGCAACCCTTGAATACAATAGTCATTGAAAGCGATACCTCCAGTCAGAATCACAGCATCAGTCTGTCCGTGAAGTGCGATATGCATGGCACCGACCTGCTTGGCTACCGTATAAAGCATGGCATCCAGCACCAGCTTGTGCTTTTCGGCTCCGGCATGTGCCCAACGGATAATACTCTGCACATCAGTAGTACCCAAATGAGCCACCAGACCTCCCCGACCGTTTATCATCTTACGGATTTCGGCATAGGTATATTTCCCACTGAAACACATATCTACCAACTGCCGAGCCGGCAACGTTCCTGCCCGCTCCGGACTGAAAGGCCCCTCTCCATTCAAAGCATTATTGACATCGACTACCTTTCCATAATGATGGGCACTGACCGAGATACCTCCTCCCAAATGGGCTACAATCAGATTTAGTTCTTCATACTTTCGTCCGATACGAGCTGCATAACTGCGGGAAACAGCCCGGCTGTTCAGTGCATGGAAAATAGAGATGCGCGGCAGTTCCGGAATACCGGAGATACGGGCCAAATCGCGCAACTCATCAGTCACCACCGGATCGGCTAAATAAGAAGGACAACCGGCACAATGCGCAATCTCATCGGCAATCCAGGCCGCCAGATTCGATGCGTGTTCCATATCGGCATGCCATAAATCATGCTTGATTTGCTCATTAATCTGATACACTCCACCAGGAGTGGGTTTCAACAAGCCTCCACGGGCAATCACGGCATCAAAGGCAAGCGGAATACCAGCCTTCTCCAACGTATCGTGCACACACTTGCGACGGTACTCATATTGTTCATTGATATGGTGAAAATCGGCTAACTCCTTGGAAGGATGCGCAATGCTTTCACGCCAGATGGGATTCTCATTCTCGTAGACTGCCAGCTTCGTAGAAGTGGAGCCCGGGTTGATGACAAGTATTTTCATAAGGTCTAGTTTTATTCTTTTCGTGTCCCTGCCAGACATGCCAGTACCAGACTGTAGTACTTGGAGTTTCCGGAGTCACTCCGCGAAGGCACCACTACCGGTGCGATGGTACCGGTCAGCATACCTGCCATATTCGCATCGCCAAACAGAGACAGGGTTTTGTAAAACGTATTGCCCGATTCTATATTAGGGAAAATCAGAATATCTGCATTGCCTACCACTGGAGAGGAAAGTCCTTTTATCTCCCCGCTGTGCTTGTCGCAGGCGGTCTTGGCATCCATCGGCCCGTCGATAAAGACTTTTCCGAAACGGCCTTCCTGCACTTCTTTTTTCAGTTCCACGTAGCTCAGGGTATGGGGAAATTTTTCGTTGATTTTCTCCGTGCAGTGTATCAGTGCCACCCGAGGTTCTTCGCATCCCAACATACGACACAAAGCCAGGTCGTTGGCGATCATTGAACGGTATTGTTCCAAAGTAGGACGAGGAATTACTGCCGCATCCGAAAAAAACAGCAGTTTATGATACAAAGGTACCTGCGCCACGGCCACATGGCTCAGCACCCCTCCTTCGGGTAACAGTCCTTCTCCTTTTTTCAGGACCGCACGCAGCAGATTGTCGGTATTGATAAGTCCCTTCATCAGGACTTCCGCCTCCCCCGTACGTACCAGTTGCACAGCCAGCGCAGCTGCTTCATCCGGTGTTCCAGCTTCGTAAATGCGTACAAAGTCGGGAGAAGCCGCCCGCAAGTCGAGCGCTTCTTTCAAGTGAGCAGAATCTGTGACCAGCAGATATTCAGCAATCTCCTCTCTCAAGCTACGGATAATGACATATTCCGTGTGCGGATCGTTCGGGCAGACCACCGCCACTTTCCGTCGTATACCGCGCGAACGCAGGCAGTTGACCATCTGAGAAAGGGTTCGAATCAGTTCCATATCATTAGATTTTAAACAAATATGAGAAAATAATTTGAATAAATATCTATTTGGGATGCTAATTAATGCTATAGGATATTATTCATCATATAGAATTTTACTACTAATTTGTAATACTTAAAAAAGTATCAAATCTAAATAATTATATAAATCACAGACAATGAGATGAATATCAAAAAAGCCCTATCATACTCCACTTAAGAGTAATGATAGGGCTTTTTATTGCAAATACATCGCCTATATTCAAATGGTAAATTCCTTTCAGGACCTAATTTATAACAACAGAAAGCTGATTGCCTTGCAATTAAGTATGTAACAGCAATCCATTGACCATATAATTTATACCTTAAAACAGTTCTTTCAATTTTATTTGTTGAAAAACAAGATGCGCTCCACTCCCCTCATATATAATCCCCAAAGTATTCTCATCAATAGATGTAATACACGAATAACCAGCTCCTCCCCACTCATCTACCATCACCCAATATTTTTCTGGCCAAGTTTTTCCATCATCAAAACTAAATTTCAAGGTCAACTTTTCACGGGCATTATATGAATTAGGATTAAAAAAGACCAATAAGGATTTCAATCTTCCTTGCTCATCTGAATAAACATGCTTATGAATAGATGCCATGCAAGTCGGCTCAATAAGAGCATTATAAGAACTAGTATGTTCCCTCCAAGTTTTTCCCAAATCCGAAGTTACGCAGACACGTTGCCCATTAGGAGATTTAACACCTCGATTTCGATTATCACGCATATTCAACATAATATCACCATTATCTAACTGTACTGCCATACACTCTGTTGTATTAGAATAAGCAGGAGCACTAGCAATCCAAGTTTTTCCTCCATCTTTACTATAAGTAATATTTGAAAAAGGTATTCCATTTTCATCGCGGCCTTGTGTCGGAAAAACCAAAGTACCATCAACTAATGTAATCCCATGTCCAGGAGCTGGTGCATAAAGCCACCACTCTTTTTTCTTCGTCAATGAAGTTATATTGATTGGGGCACTCCAAGTTTTACCATCATCCTCACTTTTTATAATCAAAAATTGAGCAGTCTCTTTTACTCCAAAACCAGGCTGAGACCCTTTAGATATCCACTGATGAATCCATCTTGTGCTATCTTGTGTAAGCCCTTCCACCCATTTACCACTCACAGCATCCAATACTCCATGCATCCATAATCCTGCAATATAGATTGTCCCCGTATTTTTATCACACAATATACACGCATCACTCACACCATTATATTTTTCAGGCAAATTACCCCACTCTTTCATATCAAGTACACGTTGCATCGGCTGCCACGATTGTCCTCCATCCTCACTTCGATTTAAAGCTATATCAATATCACCTTGCAAATCACGTCCAGAATCCCAACGAGCATCATATATTGCCATTAGTGTTCCCTTAGTTGAAGTAATTAATCCTGGAATCCTACTTGTATTCACTCCATCTTGCTTTGCTTTTCGTAGTGGAATTCCTACCCGCAGACCTTCTGCAAAAGTTTTTCCCAAGTAATAAACCTTATTATTAAATGACATTTCTGTACAATTAAAGTTTATCCTTGAAGACAACGATACACAACGCTTTACTTTCACAGAAAAAGCCCAATAACATGTATCTGAATGGATTGGTATATTGATTCTTAAATACCCGTTCTCACTTATAACATCTGATATAGCAAACAGTTTATTCTTATTAATGACCCCTTTTGAATTACACTCATATAATGCCAATGATTCTAATTCATTTAAACAAGTTGTCCCCGAAAAAGAATAAGATAAACCTGTTAAGCGCTGATTTGCGCTCAACTCTTTCTTTATTACCCGTACATATCCTACATGATTAATAGACTCACCTGCAAGTACTGGTAAAACTGCACGAGAAAATTTAATCTCTAAATCTGCAGCATATAGTATTCCTACTTGCAATAAAATAAATAACAATACGCCACATTTCGTCATAATAGTCCTAATTTATATTTACTTCAACATATTATCCGTTTCATCCAATTTGAAACGTACTTCTACAATAGAGTGTAACTTTTTACCTGGCTTATACTTCACATAAGTTATAGCAACAATTGTACCATCTGGCAAGACCTCTAACCCTGGATATCCACAATCAGAACCAGCATAGCTATGAAGTAGCTTAATCCTATATTGTCCTGAAGTACCCTCAATTAAGTCTTTATATGTTCCAACCCATGCAACAAAGTGTCCTTTGGTAGGACTATCAGGAGCCATATCACGAAAAGCAATTAGAAGTCTGCCATCTTTCAAATATCGTGCGACATGCCTATCACCTGTTACTCCCCATGGAGTCTCACGCATTGCACTCCATGTTTTCCCTTCATCATTGGAAAACATCATTAAAGAATTTCCTACACGATTATTCTCACGGGCAATACAAACCAATTGCTTTTTATCTGGTGAATAAAAAACACATGGTTCACAAGGGGAACGGCCTTCAACTTCTGCTATTTTTACAGATGGAGTCCAATTCAATCCACCATCATGAGAAATAGCACTCCATAAAGTCAAAGGTGCACGATCCTGATCATTCCAGCCACGGTGATAAACTCCTAAATAGTCATTATTACTTAATTTCACAATACTAGAAAAAGCCATTACACAAGGCTTCTTCAGACTCTGTATCTCCGACCAAGTCTGTCCGTTATCCTCACTATAACTGTATCCCATCAGCGGTTCCTGACAAAATACATATAAGCGTTCTTTTCCTTGTTTATCAGATAACCGATAAATACTTGGACAGTTCCGCATTACATTCCAATGCTCAGGTGCCCTGTCTGTATGCCAAGTAAGTCCTCCGTCATTACTTTTTGCAATAAAAGCAGCTTTTCCCCCATGACCTAAAGACCAAGTACATAAAATCGTTTTTCCATCATCCATAAGTACAGTTGTAGGATGACCATTATATATAGCTTCTGTTCCCTCCGCTATAACTATCTGTTTTTCTACATGAGAAGACAAATCCACCCACGGCATATTACATTTTTGAGCACTAGTACTTCCTATAAAAAGTACAGAAAAAATAAAGACTATCAAATTTTTCATAATCAACAAAAATATTTTTGCAAGCGGTACCCTAATAAGATAAGGTACCGCTTGTCCCTTATCGTTCTACATTACTCTCATATCCTTCAGTTTGAACTAACTTTTCATTTAGTACCATATCATTATAATTAATTGGTAAGTACAATGGGTAACCTGGTTTATCAGTCAAATTAGGAACTTCTTCATAAATATTAATTGTACCTCCAAAATGAAAACGTACTAAATCAAACCACCGTTTCTCTTCCAAAAACAATTCACGAAAACGCTCATCACATAATTCTCTTTCGATAGAAAGCTTATCCATTGGTCCTTCATAATCAGAAAGTCCAGCTCTATGACGAATTTCATTTAAATCAGTAAGCGCCTCATCTATATTATTTAAAGCAGCATTCGCTTCAGCCCGTAATAATACCAAATCGCCCCAACGATAAGCTATCAAATCATCATCAAAAAATAAATCATCTGGATATTGCTTACCTCTAAACTTATTCTGCTGGGTCAATATAATATTACCATCAGCATCTACCAAATCAATCATGGCAACAGCATAGCGCTTATCAGCCGGATTCTTAAGATACGTCGCCCTCAACTTTTCACTTGGAGCATATACATGTCGGCTCTGATTAGGTGAGGTTGCTGCGTCAGCCCAATTAACCGCCATAGAAAGATTATCTGTACGCGAAGTTACATTACTAGCTATATACAAATTCCCAACTTCATACCTTTCAAAGTAGAATGAAAAAATAATTTCGTTATTTTTCTTATTATCATTTCGGAAAACATCTGCATATTCAGGCAATAATCTTACTCCACTTGATTCCACCATATTAATATCCTCAATAGCTTTGTTTAAATCAGTTTCTCCTCCTCCCAATACTTTAGCTTTCCACATTAACACATCGGCTCTTAATGCATAAACAGCCGGCTTAGAAGCATAATTTTTATCTCTATAACCATCTTCAGGAAATAAAGATAAGGCATTGGAAAGATCTTCTAAGATTAAATTGACAACCTCTTGCTTTGAAGAACGAGGAGTCGGTGTAATATCATCAGACAGAACAGGGTCTTTCACTATGGGTACTTCTCCCCAGGATCTAAGCAGCAGAAAATAAGTATAAGCTCTCAAAAAATGACATTGAGCCTTTATCCGATTCTTCTCAGCTTCATCACTTATGCCCAATCCTTCAATCTTATAAAACAGAAGATTAGTATGATGTATAATACTATAAGCCTTCATATAAGAAGGTGCATTACTTTCTAACAATTGCTGAGACCAAGCTACAGAGACGGGGCCTATTTCACCTGCTTTAAAAGAATCCCCCCTATCTTCACCGTAATATGAAGTATTATATAGCTCTCTCACTTTATTATAAATACCAATTAAATATGCCTCAGCATCACTTGAATTATTCCAAAAGGAATCAGAAGTAATTGTAGAAACAGGATTGACATCCAGCACATCGCAACTACCAAAGCTTAAACAACATGTAATTCCTAATATAATAAACTTTTTCATATGTAATACAAATTAAAAGGTTAATCTTACGCCAAAATTGACCTGCAACGGAATAAAATATTCACCAGTTTCTTGTCCATCATATTGCTCAGGATTTAAGCCGTCAAAAGCTGTTATATAACCTAAATTATGAACACCTGCACTCAAAGAAATACTATTAACCCCTAATTTTGTGCATACTTTTTTAGGCATATCATATCCTAATGTTATTTCTCTAAAGCATAAATAATCTCCTTTACTATAATAAGCACTATTGTCTGCGTTTCCATTACTGTTCATTCCCGCATAAGCAATAGTACGCATATGATTACGATAACCATTATCCCAATCAGAAGCATTATCATAACGAGGATATTTACAGGTAGCAGCATCCCCCGGATTCCACCAAATATTCCCATTAATAACATCTGTTGTCGTAATAATAGCATTACGAGCATTTGCATTTGCACGTGCACGCCAAATATTGGCAATAGAATGTCCTAACGCATAATCTACGACAAATCGGAAAGAAAAATTCTTGTAGGTCAATGCATTAATCAATGCGCCTTTCTTATCAGGATTTGCCCATCCTATAAAAGCAATATCTCTATCATCAATGATTCCATTATTATCCAAATCTGCCCACTTAGCATCACCGGCTACCTTATTTTTACCTAGCTTGGAGCCTGAAACCTTTGTATCCTCCGGGGCCTGAGCAGCCTCTTCATCTGTATCATATACACCCTGATAAATATATCCCCAACGGCCACCAATTCTTTCACCTTCGGCCAAGCCACCAGCTTCAATATAAGTACCAGACTGACTATCCCATATCAGACCTCCTTGTACGCGATTTTTATCACGTCCATTATCAGGTAGTTTCTTCATATAAGTTCTATTCATAGCAAATGTTCCCGTAATTTCCCACCCTATAGGAGAGGAAGGTGACAAAGGATGGGCGGTTATGGACAACTCTACTCCCTTATTTTGCACTGTTCCTAAATTAGCCTTAATAGAAGCAAAACCAGTTTCAGCAGGTAAAGCTTTATCATACAAACGATCTGTAGTCAATTTATTATATCCTGTAAAAGAAACTTCTAATCTATTATCAAAGAAAGCAGCATCAAAGCCAAGATCAATATTAGATGTAGTTTCCCACACTAATGCATTATTAGCTAATACACTATTTAAGACCCCAGGATTTCCCCCATAAAGGAATGTTTTATATTCTCCTTGAGTATTTGAGTAAGACAGTTTATTATTACCAGTTTCTCCCCAACTAACTCGTAATTTCAACCGATTCACAAAATTTTTGGGGAACCAATCTTCATAATGCATATTCCAACCCATTGATACAGCTGGGAATAAAGCATATTTATGATCTTCCGAGAATTGTGATGCACCATCATATCGTAAAGAAGCGGATAATAAATAACGACGTTTATAATCATAAGTCATACGGGTAAAATAACCTAATAATCGTTCTTCATATAATGAAGAAGTTGTGCGCTGATCATCTTCTTTACTCGGATCCAATGTAGGAATATAATCTGTAGCAGCATTACGGCCTGTACCCTGTAATTTATAATCATTATTAACAGTATAATTCATACCTAACATGGCACTAATAGAATGTTCTCGAATTTTTTTATCATAAGTCAAAACTGCATCAGCCATTACTTGTCTATATTGATTATGATCCTCCCGAGTTATACGACTCTTATTAAATTCATTGTATTTCTCAAAGAAACGATAAACATACTCTTTCATATAATAAGAAGCTGATGGCTTGAAATGAAGTCCCGGCAAAATTTCCCAATCCAACCCCATCTGAAAAGATGTAATATAACTTTTATCCGTTATATCCTGATAATATAATTCATGTAAACGATTACGAGGAGAGCCTCCTGATTCTCCAATACCTGGTGTACCATCATCATAATATAATCTAAACGTAGTCGGGTATCTAGAAGAACGATCCAACGTACTGGTTCCACTTCCCTCTGGGTCTGTTCCTTTATTGGAAATCGTAGAATGTTTGATTCCTAAATTAATTTTTAGGTTATCTTTTAAACTATAATTACCATTTGCCGTCAAACTAAAACGATCATAGCCCGTACCAAGGACAATACCTTCGGCATTAATGTAACCTAAACTTACATAATAATTTGCCTTTTCTGTACCACCCGATGCACTTACATCATAATTATGTGTAACCGCTGTTGTAAATAAAACATCTTTCTGATAATTATTATCTTTAAAAATCAACTCCTTACCTGAATAAGGGTCAGTCATTGTTTCATAACCCTGATTATGTAATAAATCATCTACATAAGCTTGCCCCATATTAGCAATCAAATCATCCAAATATTCAGTTGTAAAACGAGAGTAGCCATAACCAATCAAATCACCATTCTTATAGTTAATATTTCCAGTTGAATAAGGATAGGCCCCACCTTCTAAACGCCCCGTTACATTGGGATCATTAATACCCCTAGCACCCGCTAAACGAGAAGCATATAGATAATCACGAGCATTAGTAAACGGATAATGTTTACGAATTTTCTCGATTCCCATACGATAAGAAGCTGAGATTGTTGCTTTCCCTGCATTCGATGCTCCACTTTTAGTCGTAATTAAAATAATACCATTGGCACCCTTGGCTCCATAAATGGCTGAAGAGGCAGCATCCTTAAGAATCTCCATAGACTCAATATCCTCTTGATTAATACCATCCATATTCTCTCTAATTACACCATCAATTACAAACAATGGAGTATCCTTTGAGGGATCGGTCGAACCACCACGAATCAAAACCACTGGCTGAGCACCTGGTTGTCCAGTCGTTTGCCGGATATCCAAACCAGCAACCTTTCCTTGCAAATTATTCAAAGGAGAAGCAGATACCGACGATAACAATTCACCTTTCTTTACTGATGCAATACCAGAAGTTACAGTAGCCTTCGCCTGAGTTCCATAACCTACCGCAACAACTTCCTCCAATGCAATAGATTCATCTTCTAATGTAATTTCATAAAACTCTTTATTACTAAGGCGCAACCACATTGTTTTCATCCCTATATAAGAAATCTGTACTTGCTTAGATTCATGAGGGATTTCCAAAACAAATTTTCCATCCAAATCAGTAGTAGTTCCAATTTGTAAATCTTTAACCACTACAGTTGCTCCAATTACAGGTTCACCTCTTAAATCTTTCACTATACCACTTATATTACGAGTATTTTGAGCTGATAAAATGTTAAAAAGGGTACCTAAAAACAATAAAGAAAAAATTAAATGGGATTTTAGAAATATATTTTTCATATTTGTATGTTTTAAGGTTAAAAGTATGACAATGAGAAACTAATCCGGCCAAGATTATAATCGGCGTCATACTTTTTTATTAAAAAAATCATTTGCTTCAAGGTCTTTCTGTAAACATTCATATTCCTCCTCCCCAAAAGGATGGATAGGTAAACGACAAGGACCGCAGTCAACACCAACATATCTCATAATAGCTTTTCCTCCTCTCACACCTCCACCATATTTTATAATAACCTTAACTATATCTATGGATTTTTGTTGCAATTTACGGGCTGTAACCAAATCATTCTTTTCCATTGCATCAAAAATACCTTGATACACCTGTGGTAAGTAATTATATGTACTACCCACCCCTGCAATTGCGCCAAAAGCAAGTCCAGAAATAAGAATTTCATCGTATCCATGTAATACTTCAAAAGTCCCGTCACAAAGCGTCAGACATTCTCCCATTTCCATTAAATTATTATGAGTATATTTCACACCTACAAGATTTGGCATATTTTTTTTCCCTTCTATAAGGAACTCTGCCACAGAAAGAGAAACTCCTGTCATAGATGGCATATTATAATAATAAAATGGTAAATCTTCAGCACTCTTAGCTATAGGTGTAAAAAATGCAACGAGATCAGCTACAGATTGTGGCTTAAAAAAGCTAGGAGCCATAGCACCAATGGCATAAGCACCTGATTCCATTGCATGTCTTGCTAACTCCATAGCCTCAACCTGAGAATTACAACCAACATGAGCTATCACTCTAAAACGCCCTTTGGCGTACTGTATCCACTTTTCTAACACCAATTTCCTCTCATTTACTGTTAGAGAAAGGGATTCCCCAGTGGTCCCACATACAAAAACACCCGAAACGCCAATTGCTGCAATATAATCTGCATATCTTTCAATCATCTCCAAATGAAGACTTCCATCTTCATGCATAGGTGTGAAAGTAGCAGCAATCATACCCTTTAATCGTTCATAATTTTTCATTGTAACTTAAATTTAATGTTTATAAATTGTTAAATGCAATATATCTTTCCTATTTTCTTTAAAGAAAAAGCTACAAACATAACCAATTACAAAACAGGATATTACACCCGTAGTCGTATAAAGTAACAAATGAACAGATTGTGAATTAATAAAGTATATCTGTACTATAATACTACCCACAATACCACAGATAGCTCCCCATGAGTTTGCTCTAACTGTAAGCATTCCTAACAAAAAAAGTCCCCCCATACTTCCTAATATTAAACCTAATATTCTATTAAATTCATCCCAAAGAGAACTTATCTCCCAAGTTGCCATCATATAAGCAAAAACAATCCCCAGACATCCCAAAATAGCGGTAGTATTTTTTGCTGTTTTTAAGCTAGCATTTTTATAGAGTCTAGAATGAATATCTACCACATAAGCTGTAGCAGCAGAATTCATACTGCTGCTCAAAGTGGACATTGCGGCTGCAAAAATTCCAGAAATAAGAAGCCCTGTCACCCCCTGAGGCAACTGACTAAATATATACCACGGAAATATTGCATCTCCATCAACTATAGTCATACTTAAATCTGCAGGATGTGACTTATAAAAAACATAAAGTGCCGTTCCCACAAAAAAGAAGATTAATGATGCAGGAATTGTCAAACAAGCATTTGTTAATACACTCTTGCGTGCTTTCCCTTCTGTTTCAGTTGTCATATATCGCTGTACCATCGTTTGATCCGTCCCATAAGTCGTCAAATTAGTAAAAAACGAGGCTATCAGAACGGTCCATAATGCCGGCTGGCGCAAATCAAAATCAAGATTTCCTAAATCAAACTTATTATCTATACAAGCTTCTGATATTATTCCCATAAACCCGCCGTCCACATGACAAATTATAAAAATAATACACAAGATAGCCCCTCCCATCAAAACTACTACCTGAAGAGCCTCAGTCCACACAACAGCCTCTATCCCCCCCATCATTGTATAAATCAGACTTAGAATTCCCATCAAGCTAATGCATAACATAATATCCATTCCTGTTGCTATATTCAATGCAATAGCCGGAAGATAAAGAACCACGCCCATTCTTCCTATTTGAAACAAAATGAAAGAAAGACTTGAAAATACACGAATAGCATAATTAAAACGAACCTCAAGATATTCATAAGCCGTTGTACTATTCAATTTTCTAAAAAATGGAATAAATAAAAATATAATTACTGGTACAACCATTAAAATACCCGCATTTATAAATATATAGCTCCAATCTGAGGCATAAGCTTTTGCAGGAATAGCCATAAAAGTAATAGCACTTAAAGCCGTCCCAAAAATACTTAAGCCAACAACCCACCAAGGAATCCTTCCACCGCCCTTAAAATAATCATTTGTACTTTTTTGCCGTTTCGAGAAATAATAACCAATCCAAGCTAACAATAAAAAATAGAATACAATTACTAAATAATTGACGATACCAAGGCTCTTTTCGTATGGCACAATACGAAAAGATAAAACCAAAGGAGTACGTACTCCTGGATGAATCTCGCCACTAGTCAAATATGTAACTCCATTATGAGAAACTAAATTAGTAGTTAAAGCTAATGGATACGGACACTCATCCTTAACAATCAGTGTCTGGGTTATTGTATGAAACAAACGCACCTTCCTATCAAACCCTGGATGTGACACAGAAGCTGGTTGCATAGTATCAGATCCCCCTAATAATAAAATATGATTTGCCCCTTGTGGCATTGCTGTTCCAGCCATTACTGGGAAATCTCCTTTCAATCTATTCCAGCTATTTATTTGAGGATTATAGACATACCCATCCGACAATATTTTAATATTTCCCTTTGCATCATAATTACGTCCACTAAATAAATAAAAGCATTTATCCACTCCATTATTTTGTACGGTACTAACCGCATAACCTCTAGCTTCTCCCGGCCAGGACATCAAACGTTGCCAGCCTTTATCTTTGCAAGCCAAATCAAGCATCAAAAAATGAGAAGTTGCCTTTGCAGCAACCATTTGTTCTTGTCCGCCAGCTATAAAGATTTTATTATCTAACAAAGCTCCAGTCGCATTTGCTAAAGGAACCGGTAAAGTAGGCCAATCTGTAGATATTTGAACTTCTCCGTTTTTCAACGTCAACAAAAAAACATCATCATAACAACGTTCAGAATCACAGCCTCCAATACAAAGTAAACCTTCAGGTAACATAATAGATACTCCATAAGCTATTTTTTTAGGTAAAGCATTATCTATTACATGCCATAACGAATCTTGGGAAGACCTATAATATAAAGTACTCCACCAAACTTTTTCGCTCCCAACTTCCCACGGTTTCTTATTTGGAAAATTAGCTCCTCCAGCAATCACTAAATTATCCCCTATAAAACCAGAAAAAGCTCCAGCAATACCAGGATTCTCTTTACCATGAATAGCAGGCAAACTTAAAGAAGCGTCCCAATCAATTTTATCTTCTATAACATGCGTTTCATTCAAAGCCATCAATCGGCTCAATGAAAGTATAAAAAGACATAATATTAAAGATATTTTTCGGTTCATAGATTAAGGTTTTTATTAGTTATCGATTCATTTTCCCCAATAATATTTTATAAACCATAAAATGCTTTTCCAACGCTTTTCTAAATCCATCAGCATCCTTCTTTTCCAATAAACGCAACAAATCATGGTGAGTAACCAAGTCTCCCTTTTCTTTAATTTCATCATTGATAGGAGCTAATAAATCTTTAAACTTAGACTTGACAAATTCCATAACCGGACGGATAATACTCTGAAATTCAGATATAGTTCTATTACCTGTTATTTCATATAACTTTGAATGGAACGTATATTCACTAATAGAAGAATATTCATTATTACCCATCATTTCTCCAGCCTCCACTATAGCCTGTAAGTCTTTTAAATCATCATCTGTCAGATTTCTAAAAATATCACTGCAAATTCCTATTTCTAAAGCAATACGAAAATCAAGAATATCAAACAAAGAAGACTCACTTAAAATACGGGGGTCTATAATTCGAGTCATCCCCCCCAACAAGGATGGTTCACGTAAGACCATTCCTCTGCGAGGACGAGACTCTATCATTCCAATCATTTTTAGTCTACTTAAGGCCTCTCTAAGAACATTCCTAGCCACTCCCAAAGAAGCAGCTAAATCCATCTCATTAGGAATTGGATCTCCTATCTGTAAGTTATTCTCTTTAAAGTAATTCAACAGCCGATCTTCAACCTGGTCAACCAAAGTCATATTCGTTTTTACTATACGTAAAGTGTCCATAGTATTAGCCATTTGATATATAAATAGTATTTGTATGACAAATAACTGCAATTTCTACATAATATCCAAATAAAAACCAATAATTAACATATTTAAATAATTGATGTAAGAAATAGAAATGGATTCCCAAAGATATTTACAATATAAATAAACTTGTATCTTATATAAAACTATAAAAACAAGTATTCAAATTTCATTATAGCAACTCTAATATTTATACGACAAGTTATAATATCTTTTAATAAAGTTATTATAAGTAATCTCTATTCAAACAATACTTTCCAACACCATATTGTCGATAAAATCCTACGAAGTACGTATTATATGCTACAATCGTGCAAGGAGATATGCCTACTTTTGTCAAGAATTATACATAATACTTACTATGAAAAATATCTTTTACTTATTAACATTATTATTTAGTCTCTGTGTGAATGCACAAATCACAGAACGTACATTACCTGCCGAATGGAAGCACCTTATCGATGGAGGACGGTTTAAAGACCGGTTCCTGCCTATGCCCGACGGGAAGTCCGGCGACAATGTGTGGGGAACCGACTCGGTACGTCTCCGATACGTTGACAACGGAATTGAAAATCCAGAACTTTCTTTTTGGGGAGGAAACATTCTTAAAGGCAAGGACAATAAATACCATCTCTTTGTCTGCGGATGGCCGGAAAACTCGCCTAAGGGACACATGACATGGCCTAAATCTACCGTATTCCATACGACAAGTGACTGTTTGAGCGGACCTTATACCATCTGCGACACAATTGGGAAGGGACATAATCCGGAAGCATTTATACTAAAAGACGGACGTCCCGTGGTGTACGTTATCAACGGATATTACATTGCAGACAGCCTGAATGGGCCGTGGACGTACAGTCATTTCACCTTCGACAAGAGAAACAGAAAAATCATTGAGGGGCTGTCTAACCTGACTTTTGCCAGAAGAAGTGACGGTTCTTATCTGATGGTATGCCGTGGAGGAGGTGTGTGGATCAGTGAAAATGGTATCTCTCCCTATCAACAGGTAAGTGACAGAAGTGTGTATCCGGACGTAAACGGGGAATTTGAGGACCCGGTTATCTGGAAAGACAGCTTGCAATATCATCTTATCGTCAACGACTGGCTGGGAAGAATCGCCTACTACCAGCGTTCCATTGACGGTATCCACTGGATTACGGAGGAAGGAGAGGCTTACACTCCCGGGATAGCCGCTCACAAGGATGGTTACAAGGAAAACTGGTTTAAGTATGAGCGTATGAAAGTGTTTCAGGATGAATACGGACGCCCCATTCAGGCCAACTTTGCCGTTATCGATACCATCAAATGGGAAGACCATCCCAACGACCGGCACAGTTCAAAGAATATATGCATCCCTCTGAACAAAGGATTGCGCTTGTCTGTCCTGAACGAAGATACGATTACCGCCCAAACTAAGGAAATCAAGGTACTGGTGAAAGCGGAGGAAGGAGTTGACTTCAAGGATTTCGACATGAAATCGCTGAGATTCGGAAGCTCCTCGGACGTAAATTACGGAAAGGGATGCAAGGCTGTCAAACGTATCGCTTCGGGCAAGGACCTGATTATCGTATTCGATGGCAGAAACAATACCATCAGAAAAGATGAATTTGCTCCCAAACTGCTAGGAAAGACAAAAAAAGGAGATTTGCTGTACGGATATGCCAGACTGCCTTACGTAAATTATCATCCGGCATGCTTGTCGGCGGCATATCCTATGGCGTATGACAAGCAATTGGAACTGGAAGTGAAGAATTTCGGTTTGTCCACCTCAGAAGAAACAGACCTGGTCGTACTGGTCAATGGAGTAAAGCTGGCAGAAGGACGGGTAAAAGCGCTTTCACCGTATGAAAGTGTAAAACTTAGCCTGCCTTGCATAAACGCTGCTAAGATTGATAACCAGACTTTATTTACGATTGTGTACAGCCAGCACGGTAAGGAAATCCGCAAAGAGACCATACAGAATTTCGACTGATAACACGTTATCTTATACACACAAACGGGGAATACGAGCTTCTTTTTAGAGGATATTGTATTCCCTTTTTTATGAGACTCTATCTCAATTGTCAATTATTTACTTTATTCCTTCTTTTCTTGTGCACATAATTCGCAAGTTCTCTCTATATTTGCCTTACTTGGTAAACAAAGAAGGAACACATGAAAACAAATTTTTCTTTCGATATGCAGGCCCTCGACGAGGGCATTCACAGCCGCTTCCCCAATCATAAGGAAGCACCGCTTATCGGACTTACCGGGAACTTCAGCGACGGTAATCTGACATTGGCTCCGGGGTATTATCAGTCTATCATTCAGGCCGGAGGGGTGCCGGTGGTCATTCCTCCTTACGAGGATATAAACTTGCTGCTCAATACGCTTGAGCAGCTTGACGGACTGTTGCTCACCGGAGGAGGCGACTTGAATCCGTTATTCCTGCACGAAGATCCTATCCGGGAACTTCACAGCATCAATCCGTACCGCGACCGCCAGGAACTGCTTTTGACACGTCTGGCTGCCAACCGACAGATTCCGATATTAGGTATCTGCCGAGGAATGCAGGTCATCAATGCGGCATTGGGAGGCACACTCTATCAGGACATCTATGCACAGAAGGATACCCCATCCATTAAACACAGCCAAGATTTGGAACGAAGTTTCCCATCGCACAAGGTAAAGTTAGCAGAAGGCAGTCTGTTGGCACGTATCTTAAACACCAAGGAGGTAGCCGTAAATTCTTTCCACCATCAGGCCGTGAAAGAAGCCGCTCCGGGTTTCCGTGTTTCGGCCACGGCATCCGATGGAGTAATAGAGGCGATCGAAAGCACAGAGTACAAATCTATTATAGGGGTGCAGTGGCATCCAGAATGTTTCATCCTGAATCAGGACAAATGCATGATGCCGTTGTTCGGATGGCTCGTCCGTGAAGCTGGCTCATTCCAGAAGGCCAAGAAGCTGCATGAGCGTCTGTTGATTCTCGACACGCATTGCGATACTCCGATGTTCTTCGACCAGCACATCCGCTTCCACGCACGGGACCCGAAGATTAAAGTGGACCTACATAAAATGACGGAAGGACGGCAGGATGCGACCATCATGGTGGCTTACCTGGAACAGAAGGAACGTACAGATGAAGCGCTGCTGGCTGCAACGGCCAAGGCAGACCGTCTGCTGAATGAGATTGAGGAGATGGTGGCTATGAACTGTACGGCTGTAGACATCGCTTATTCTCCCAACGACTTATACCGTCTGAAACGGGAAGGAAAGAAGGCCATTATGTTGGGCATTGAAAACGGATATGCCATCGGAAAGGACTTAAGCCGGGTAGCACATTTCCGGAAACGGGGAGTAGTGTATATGACGCTCTGCCACAATGGGAACAATGACATCTGTGGTTCTGCACGCTACAATGAAGAAAACTTAGGAGTTACTCCATTTGGGGAGCAGGTTATTCAGGAGATGAACCGCCTGGGAATGATGGTGGATTTGTCACACAGTGGGGAACGGACATTCTACGAGACACTGGACATCAGCAGCCAACCGATGGTTTGTTCGCATTCTTCCAGTCGTGCGCTCTGTGACCATCCCCGTAACCTGACCGATGAACAGCTTCGTGCCATAGCCCGCAAGGGAGGCGTGGTACAGGTATGCTTGTATAGCGGCTTCCTCCGTAAGGAGCGTCCGGCTCACATCTTGGATGCCATCGAACACCTAAATCACATGGTGAACGTGATGGGTATCGAACATGTGGGAATCGGCAGTGACTTTGACGGTGACGGAGGTATTATCGGATGCAACGACTCTTCGGAAATGATCAATCTGACTCGTCAGTTGCTTCATGAACGGTACAGCGAGGAAGACATCCGGCGCATTTGGGGAGGTAATTTCTTGCGTGTCATGCAGCAAGTACAGGAGAATGGCTCCTACAAATAAAGTTTAAAACCCGATTGCCGTTGCAAGGCGTGTACAAAAATAAGTTTACCTTTGCACCACAATCAAAACAAGTGAATTATGATTTCAATAAAGAATCTGCTGACAGTAACTGCTTTAATGACAGGAGGGGCTTTCATCTCTTGCGGAAACAGTCAGAAGAACAGCCAGCAAATAGAAGAATCTGAAGCGGCTATAGTGCAAGCACCGGCATTCAATGCAGATAGTGCATACGCTTACATTGCCGCACAGGTGCAATTCGGACCTCGTGTTCCTAATACGGAAGCTCACCGGAGATGCGGCGATTACCTGGCCGCACAACTGGAGAAATTCGGTGCGAAGGTGTACAACCAGCATGCGGATTTGGTGGCCTACAATGGTACCATCCTGAAATCGCGTAACATCATCGGGGCTTACCAGCCGGAAAACAAAAAGCGAGTAATGCTGTGTGCGCATTGGGATAGCCGTCCATACGCTGACCAAGATGAAAAATCTAATCACCAGAAACCGATAGATGGAGCCAACGATGGTGCCAGTGGTGTAGGTGTATTGCTCGAAATAGCCCGTCAGATTCAACAGCAGGCGCCACAAGTCGGCATCGACTTGATATTCTTCGATTCAGAAGATTACGGCACACCGGATTTCTACGAAGGTACTTACAAACCAGATACCTGGTGTCTGGGTTCGCAGTACTGGGGCCGCATTCCTCACGTACCTGATTACAAGGCTCGGTTTGGCATCTTGCTTGATATGGTAGGCGGAAAGAATGCCACATTCTACTACGAAGCGTTCTCCAAGCAGACGGCGAACAACGCCATGAAAAAAATCTGGAAAATGGCAGACCATCTGGGTTACAGCAATTACTTCATCAAGGAAGACGGAGGTCAGGTTACCGACGACCATGTGTATGTCAACCAGTACCGCCAGATTCCGTGCGTAGATATTATTCACTACGATACGCAAAGCAACACTGGCTTTAACCCGACCTGGCACACACTGGACGACAGCTTAGAGAATATTGACAAAGCCACTCTTCAAGCCGTAGGGCAAACGGTGATGGGAGTAATTTATAACGAAAAATAATTAAACACTACCGCAATGAAAACTATCAATGAACTCCAGGACGAGGTAATCGAAGAATTCAGCGACTTCGACGATTGGATGGACAAATATCAGCTGCTGATTGATTTAGGCAATGACCAGCAGCCGCTTGACCCGAAATATAAAACCGAACAGAACCTGATTGACGGCTGTCAGAGCCGCGTTTGGTTACAAGCTGATCTGGTAGATGGCAAGGTGGTATTTCAGGCAGAAAGCGATGCATTAATCGTAAAAGGTATCATATCTTTACTTATCCAAGTGGTATCTGGACACACACCAGACGAAATTCTGGAATCTGACCTTTACTTCATTGAGAAGATTGGACTGAAAGAGCACCTCTCACCAACCCGCAGTAATGGTCTGCTTGCCATGGTAAAACAAATGCGCATGTATGCCTTAGCATTCAAAGCCAAAATGCAAGAAGCATAATCTCACAAAAGATTATCAAGGTAATCACATAAAAGGCTCGTGAAGCAGGTTTAAATCTGATTTCACGAGCCTTTTTTATTGACAATGTCTTGTTTTTGGCCCCAATAGAGCATAAAAAAAGGCTATGCAAACGCATAGCCTTTTTAAGTATATAGCATGTTACAGAATTATTCAGCTTTAGGGGCTTCCTCTGTAGTAGCTTCAGTTGCAGCAGCTTCAGCAGCCGGTGCTTCTGCAGTTGCAGCTGATTTCTTAGAACGACGAGTACGAGTAGCTTTCTTGGCAGCTGTCTTAGCCATGTTCTCGTTGTAGTCAACCAATTCGATGAAACACATTTCAGCGTTATCACCCAAACGGTGACCAGTCTTGATAATACGAGTGTAACCACCCGGACGATCAGCAACTTTTACAGAGATTTCTTTGAACAGTTCAGTTACAGCATATTTGTCCTGAAGATTGCTAAATACAACACGACGTGAGTTAGTAGTGTCATCTTTAGATCTTGTAATCAGCGGCTCAACGAACTTCTTCAAAGCTTTAGCCTTCGCAACAGTCGTAGTGATTCTTTTGTGCTTGATCAAAGAACATGCCATGTTTGACAGCATTGCATTTCTGTGAGAAGCAGTACGACCTAAATGGTTGAATTTTTTATTATGTCTCATTGTTTATTCTTTGTCTAATTTATACTTAGAAATATCTGTTCCAAACGAAAGATTCAGACTCTCGAGCAAATCATCAAGCTCAGTGAGCGATTTCTTACCGAAGTTACGGAACTTCAGCAGGTCGGTCTTATTGAACTGAACCAAGTCACCCAATGTTTCTACATCGGCAGCCTTCAAACAGTTCAAGGCACGAACTGACAAGTCCATATCAACCAATTTGGTCTTCAGCAACTGACGCATGTGCAATACTTCTTCATCGAATTCTTCATTTCCTTCTGCATCTGATGTTTCAAGAGTAATCTTTTCATCAGAGAACAGCATGAAATGGTGAATCAAAATTTTTGCAGCTTCTTTCAGTGCTTCCTTCGGGTGAATGGAACCGTCCGTCGTAATTTCCAGTACCAACTTTTCATAGTCAGTCTTCTGTTCTACACGATAGTTTTCTACCGCATATTTCACATTACGAATCGGAGTGTAAATAGAATCGATAGGAATTACATTCACATCGGTGCAGAATTCACGGTTTTCGTCAGCCGGAACATATCCACGACCTTTGTTGATTGTAATGTCTATCTGCATAGTTGCTTTTGAATCTAAATGGCAAATAACCAATTCAGGATTTAACACTTCAAATCCGGTCAAATACTTACCAATATCACCTGCCTTAAATTCAGTAGAATTCTCAACGGTAATGCTTACCTTCTCATTTTCGAATTCCTCAACTACTCGCTTGAATCGAACTTGCTTCAGATTCAAGATAATGTTAGTGACATCTTCTTTCACACCCGGAATTGTAGCAAATTCATGTTCCACACCCTCAATACGGATTGTGTTGATTGCATAACCTTCCAACGAAGAAAGAAGAATACGGCGTAAAGCATTACCTACGGTAATACCGAAACCGGGTTCAAGCGGACGGAATTCGAATTTCCCGAATTTGGAATCCGCTTCCAACATTAATACTTTATCAGGTTTTTGAAATGCTAATATCGCCATGAAATTAATTATTATTTAGAGTACAATTCAACGATCAAGTGTTCTTTAATGTTTTCAGGAATGTCAGCTCTTTCTGGAACATGCAACAATTTACCAGTCTTAGAGTTTTCATCCCATTCCAACCAAGGATATTTGCTGTGGTTAAATCCAGCCAAAGAGTTAGCAATAACTTCCAAAGACTTAGATTTTTCACGAACACCTACCAACTGACCCGGTTTTACAGAGAAAGAAGGAATGTTAACAACCTTACCATCTACTGTAATGTGCTTGTGACCTACAAGCTGACGAGCAGCAGCACGAGTCGGTGCAATACCCAAACGGAACACTACGTTGTCCAAGCGACATTCAAGGCTCTGCAGCAAGATTTCACCTGTAATACCGTTCATACCCGCTGCTTTCTCAAACATGTTACGGAATTGTTTCTCCAACACACCGTAAGTATATTTAGCTTTCTGCTTTTCAGCCAACATGACACCGTATTCAGAAGTTTTTCTGCGACGGTTGTTACCATGTTGTCCAGGAGGATAGTTTTTCTTAGACAAAACTTTATCTGCTCCAAAGATTGCTTCACCGAATTTACGTGCAATTCTAGTTTTTGGTCCAGTATATCTAGCCATTTTCTTTCTTAATTTAATTGTTATTCATGAACTCAATTTGTTGCAGCCGCGATTACAGAAAGGAATTGCAATCCATTATTTAACAAAATCAAGTTACATCTAAATAGGTTATCTTTATTATACTCTTCTTCTTTTAGGAGGACGACAACCGTTGTGAGGCAATGGAGTTACGTCAATAATTTCAGTAACTTCAATTCCAGCTCCATGTACAGTTCTGATTGCAGACTCACGTCCGTTTCCAGGACCCTTTACATAAGCCTTTACCTTTCTCAGGCCAAGATCGTATGCCACTTTTGCACAATCCTGGGCAGCCATCTGAGCTGCATAAGGAGTGTTCTTCTTAGAACCTCTAAATCCCATCTTACCTGCAGAAGACCATGCAATAATCTGGCCTTCGCTGTTTGCCAAAGAAACGATAATGTTATTGAATGAAGAATGAACATGCAACTGTCCATTAGCATCAACCTTGACATTTCTTTTTTTAGCTGCGACTGTTTTTTTTGCCATATTAACAATTATTTAGTAGCTTTTTTCTTATTTGCAACTGTTTTCTTTCTTCCCTTACGTGTACGAGCATTGTTCTTTGTGCTCTGACCTCTAACGGGCAGACCCAAGCGGTGACGAACACCACGGTAGCAACCAATATCCATTAATCGCTTAATGTTCAACTGGATTTCAGAACGAAGATCACCTTCAACCTTGTATTCAGCACCAATGATTTCACGGATCTTAGCAGCCTGATCATCAGTCCAATCCTTTACTTTCAGGTCACGATCTACGCCTGCCTTATCCAAAATTTTTGCTGAACTACTGCGTCCGATACCATATACGTATGTTAACGCAATCTCACCTCTTTTATTCTGAGGCAAATCTACACCAACTATTCTTATAGCCATATACTAAATTATTTTTTTTGCAAAAATAATAAATTATCCTTGACGTTGTTTATACTTAGGATTTTTCTTGTTAATAACATACAAACGGCCATTACGTCTAACGATTTTGCATTCCGGCGTACGTTTCTTTAATGATGCTCTTACTTTCATATCTTATATTTTCTTTTATTTGTATCTAAAAACGATTCTTCCTTTAGATAAGTCATAAGGAGACATCTCGACCCTTACCTTATCTCCGGGTAATATTTTAATGTAATGCATTCTCATTTTACCAGAAATATGAGCTGTAATCTCATGTCCGTTTTCTAGTTCTACGCGAAACATTGCATTAGACAATGCTTCAACGATAACTCCATCTTGTTCTATTGCGGATTGCTTTGCCATATTAAATTGCTTTATCTCCTAAAACTTGTTCTATAAATTCAAATGACGATAATATATCAGCCTTTCCTACTCCCACAGCTACCGTATGTTCAAAATGTGCAGCACATTTACGGTCTCTTGTACGGATGGTCCATCTGTCCTCCTCCATCACAATTTGTCGATTGCCCATCGTTATCATCGGCTCAATCGCAATACACATTCCTTTTTTTAACAAAGTTCCCGTGCCACGCCGACCATAATTAGGAACTGGAGGATCTTCATGCATTTCCTTTCCAATACCATGACCTACAAACTCACGAACTACGCCATAAGAATGTGCTTCACAGTATTCTTGAATCGAGGAACCTATATCACCAAGCCGCTTTCCATGAACTGCATTTTCAATTCCCTTATAAAGAGATTCTTTAGTTACCTTCAACAATTTCACGATTTCAGGATCAACTTCACCTACACAGAACGTATAAGCTGAATCACCACAAAAACCATTCATGAAAGTACCACAATCCACAGAAACAATATCACCGTCTTTCAAAGGAATATCATTAGGAATCCCATGAACGACCTGGTCATTAACCGATGTACATAGTGTACCAGGAAAGGGAGAACCGTATGGATTAGGGAAACCTTTAAAAGTAGGTATAGCCCCATGATCGCGAATAAATTCTTCTGCAACCTTATCCAATTGCTTGGTAGTAACTCCCGGCTGTATCATTTTAGCTACTTCAGCCAGAGTTCTCCCGACAAGGAGATTACTCTGACGAAGTAACTCTATTTCATCATCTGTCTTTAAAAATATCATTCGAGACGAGTAGTTTTTAATAAGCAGCTACATTACCGGAACGTCCTTTAATTCTTCCCGAACTCAACAGTCCGTCATAATGACGCATCAACAAATGGCTTTCAACCTGCTGAAGAGTATCCAATACTACTCCTACAAGAATCAGCAAAGATGTACCACCGAAGAACTGAGCAAATTCAGCTTGAACCCCGAAAAGACCGGCAAAAGCAGGCAGAATAGCAATAATAGCCAAGAATATAGAACCCGGCAGTGTAATACGAGACATAATTACATCCAAATATTCTGCAGTGTTCTTACCCGGCTTTATTCCCGGAATAAAACCGTTATTTCTCTTCATATCTTCTGCCATCTGGTTAGTATTGATTGTAATTGCAGTATAGAAATAAGTGAAAAGTATAATCAAAGCCGCAAAAACAAAATTGTACCAGAAACTTGTATGGTCAATCAAAGCACGAGTGATGCCGCTTGCATCCTCCATATTGGAGAAACCTACAATAGTAATAGGAATGAACATAATTGCCTGAGCAAAGATGATAGGCATTACGTTCGCAGCATTCACCTTCAAAGGAATGTACTGTCTTGCACCACCATATTGTTTATTACCTACAATACGTTTTGCATACTGTACAGGTACCTTACGCACCCCCTGAACCAACAAAATAGCAGCAGCTATCACAGCCAGCAAACAAACAAGTTCAATCAAGAACATGATGATACCTCCTGCACCCGGAGAAGCAAGTCTAGAAACAAACTCACCAGAGAAAGACTGAGGAAGACGAGCAATGATACCCACCATAATGATTAATGAAATACCATTACCAATACCTTTATCAGTGATTCTTTCACCAAGCCACAGAACGAACATACTACCTGCTGCCAGAATGATAGTCGAAGTTATAATAAAGAAAGTCCAATCTAATGAAGCATTAAGGGCAGGCCCTGCTTGCATTTTCAAGTTGATCAGATAAGATGGAGCTTGGAAAATCAAAATAATGATTGTCAGGATACGAGTATACTGATTAATCTTTCGACGCCCGCTTTCACCCTCACGCTGCAATTTCTGGAAATAAGGTACTGCAATAGCCAACAGCTGAATCACGATGGATGCAGAGATGTACGGCATAATTCCAAGTGCAAAAATAGAAGCATTTGAAAAAGCACCACCAGAAAACATATTCAACAAGGCAAGAAGACCTTCACTCGTCTGTTCATGCAATTTAGACAGCATATCCGGATTGATACCTGGCAATACGACATAGGAACCAAATCGATAAATTGCAACAAACAATATAGTAATGAGGATCCGTTTTCTCAGATCCTCAATATTCCATATATTCTTTAATGTTTCAATAGATTTTATCATTGAATCAGAGTTTTACTGCATTACCACCAACGGCTTCGATTGCAGCTACTGCGCTCTTAGAGAAAGCATTTGCTTCTACATCAAGCTTAGTAGTTAAACTACCGTTACCAAGAACTTTCACTAATTGGTTAGAAGAGATGAAACCAGCTTCAATCAAGTCATTAATTCCTACCTTAGACAGATTCTTAGCTTCAGCCAATTTCTGAATAGTGTCAAGATTAATAGCTTTGTATTCAACACGGTTAATATTCTTAAAACCAAATTTCGGAACACGACGTTGAAGCGGCATCTGACCACCTTCAAAACCAATCTTCTTTGAATAGCCAGATCTTGATTTTGCTCCTTTATGTCCTCTTGTTGAAGTACCGCCTAAACCTGAACCAGCACCACGACCAACTCTTTTTCTAGTTTTGACAGAACCTTCTGCAGGACGTAAATTATTTAAATTCATATTGTAAGATCCTTTATTGTTAACAATATATTACTTAACGATTGCTACCAGGTGTTTAACCTTTTCAATCATACCCAGAATTGAAGGAGTCTCTTCGTGTTCAACCACACGATTCAATTTACGGAGACCAAGTGCATCCAAAGTTCTTTTCTGATCAGCCGGAGCACCAATTCTACTCTTTACTTGTTTAATCTTAATAGTTGACATACGATTCCTCCTTATCCTCTAAATACTTTATCCAAACTTACACCTCTGTTCTGAGCAACCATGCGAGCATCTCTCATTTCGCTCAAAGCCAAGATAGTAGCCTTAACCAGGTTGTGAGGGTTAGACGATCCTTTAGACTTAGCCAACACATCTGTCACACCAACACTTTCCAATACAGCACGCATAGCACCACCTGCTACCACTCCTGTACCTGTTGAAGCAGGCTTAATAAATACTTCAGCTCCACCAAATTTAGCAGACTGTTCGTGAGGAACAGTACCTTTTAATACAGGAACACGAGTCAGGTTCTTCTTTGCAGCTTCAACACCTTTAGCAATTGCAGCTGTTACTTCACCTGCTTTACCAAGGCCCCAGCCAATAATACCATCTTCGTTACCTACTACTACAATTGCAGAAAAACTAAAAGTTCTACCACCTTTTGTAACCTTAGTAACGCGGTTGATTGCAACCAATCTATCTTTTAATTCTATATCGTTAGTGATCTTAACTCTATTATTAACTGCCATAATTCATTAAAATTTAAGTCCACCGTTACGAGCAGCATCAGCTACCTCTTTTACTCTCCCATGATACAAGTAACCATTACGGTCGAATACGACAGTCGTAATACCAGCTTCCTGAGCTTTCTTTGCAATCAGCTCACCAACTTTAGCAGCCTGTTCTTTCTTAGGCATAGCTTCCATGCCCAAAGATGAAGCAGCAACCAGTGTCTTACCACTTAAATCGTCGATAACCTGAACATAAATCTGCTTGTTACTTCTAAACACACTCATACGCGGACGTTCAGCAGTACCTGAAATCTTATTGCGTACTCTATATTTAATCTTAATACGTCTTTCTATTTTTGTTGTCATAATTGTACGATTTTATGTGAATTATTTAGCGCCAGCTGACTTACCAGACTTTCTACGAATTTCTTCACCAACAAACTTAATACCTTTTCCTTTATAAGGTTCAGGCTTACGGAAAGAACGTATTTTTGAACAAACCTGACCAAGCAGCTGTTTGTCACAAGATTCCAATATGATAAGAGGGTTCTTATTTCTTTCAGATTTAGTTTCCACCTTGATTTCGGGAGGCAACTGCATAAAGATATTATGAGTATAACCCAAAGCGAAATCAATGATATTACCGTTATTAGAAGCACGATAACCTACACCGACTAATTCCAATTCTTTCTTGTAACCTTCAGAAACACCTACAACCATGTTGTTAATCAATGCACGATACAAACCATGGAATGCATGACGCTGTTTCAGGTTATCAAGCATAGCTTCTTCGTTTTCCTTCAACACCACGTGTCCGTCTGCAACCTCTACAATGATAGCAGGATTTACAAACTGACTCAACTCACCTTTAGGTCCTTTTACGTTCACAACATTTTCCTTCAGAGTAACTGTTACTCCAGCAGGGATACTAATGGGTAATTTACCAATTCTTGACATTGCTTATCCTCCTAACATTAATATACATAGCAAAGAACTTCACCACCAATCTTCAGTTCAGCAGCTTCTTTGTCTGTCATAACACCTTTGGAAGTAGATATAATAGCAATACCTAATCCATTAATAACTCTCGGCATGTCTTTGTATCCAGTATACTTACGCATACCTGGAGTAGATACTCTTTCAAGTTTCTTGATAGCGTTAACCTTGTTAACTGCATCATACTTCAGAGCCACTTTGATAGTACCCTGAGGACCGTCTTCAACAAACTTGTAGTTCAGGATGTAACCTTTATCAAAAAGGATTTTTGTAATTTCCTTTTTCAAATTTGAAGCAGGTACTTCCACCACTCTGTGCTTAGCACTAATTGCATTTCTCAATCTAGTGAGATAATCTGCGATTGGATCTGTCATAAAAATTAATTGTTAAATTAATCAGGACTACCCTGACAATATTTAATAAAAAAATAAATTACCAGCTTGCTTTCTTAACGCCAGGAATCAAACCGTTTGAAGCCATTTCACGGAACTGAATACGTGAAATACCGAACTGACGGATATAACCTTTAGGACGGCCAGTCAGTTTACAACGATTGTGTAAACGAATAGGATTAGCGTTCTTAGGGATAGCCTGCAACTTCTGAGCTGCTTCAAAAGCTTCTACAGGATCACCAGAATTTACAATCTTCTTCAACGCAGCACGCTTCTCAGCATATTTAGCAACAAGTTTAGCTCTTCTTACTTCACGAGCCTTCATTGATTCTTTTGCCATATCTTATCAATCTTTTTTAGCGTTTTTAAACGGTAATCCGAATTCTTTCAACAAAGCATAACCTTCTTCGTCAGTCTGGGCAGAAGTTACAAAAGTAATGTTCATACCCAAAATCTTGGTGATGCTATCAATGTTGATTTCAGGGAAGATAATCTGTTCCTGAATACCCAATGTATAGTTTCCTCTTCCGTCAAATTTGCTTTCAATACCTTTGAAGTCACGGATACGTGGTAATGCAACGCGAACCAGTTTTTCAAGGAATTCATACATTCTTTCACGGCGCAAAGTTACCATCACACCGATAGGCATTTTCTTACGCAACTTAAAGTTAGCGATATCCTTACGAGAAACAGTAGCCACAGCTTTCTGTCCTGTAATAGCAGTCAATTCATTGATTGCCACATCAATAATCTTCTTGTCAGCTACCGCCATACCCAAGCCTTGATTGATTACAATCTTCTTAAGTACAGGGATTTGCATTGATGAAGAATACTGGAATTGATTCTTCAAAGCAGGAGCAATGCGCTCTGCATATTCTTTCTTAAGGCTAGCAGTATTACTCATTATTTAATCTCCTCTCCTGATTTTTTAGCATAACGAACAAATGTTCTTCCATCAGAACTTTCTCTTCTACCCACACGAGTCGGTTTTCCTGTTTTCGGGTCTACAGGATTCAGGTTAGAGATGTGAATAGGAGCTTCCTGCTTCACAATACCCCCCTGAGGATTCTTTGCGTTAGGTTTGGTACTCTTAGATACCATATTGATACCTTCTACCAGTGCACGTCCTTCTTTAACAAGAACCTTCAATACGCGGCCAGTTTTACCCTTATCTTCACCAGAGTTTACGTAAACTGTATCGCCTTTTTTAATATGTAATTTACTCATTACTTAAATCTTTTACAAAATTAAAGTACTTCAGGTGCAAGTGAAACCACTTTCATGTTTGCGTTACGCAATTCTCTCGCAACCGGGCCAAAAATACGACTTCCTCTAATTTCACCTGCGTTATTCAGCAATACGCAAGCATTGTCATCAAAACGAATGTAAGAGCCGTCAGCACGACGGATTTCTTTCTTTGTACGTACAATCAAGGCCTTAGATACTGCACCTTTTTTAATATCACTTGAGGGGATAACACTCTTTATTGAAACTACAATAACATCCCCAACAGAGGCGTAACGTCTCTTTGTACCGCCTAATACGCGGATACAAAGAGCTTCTTTCGCACCACTGTTGTCACATACTGTAAGTCTGGATTCTGCTTGTATCATAATTACTTAGCTCTTTCAATAATTTCAATCAATCTCCATCTCTTAGTTTTACTCAAAGGACGAGTTTCCATGATGCGAACAGTATCGCCAATCTGGCATTCATTCTTTTCGTCATGAGCATGGTATTTTTTCGTTTTAGAAACGAACTTACCATAAATAGGGTGTTTTTCCTTAAACTTAGCAGCAACAGTAATGGTCTTATCCATTTTATTGCTAACTACAACACCAGTTCTTTCTTTTCTTAAATTTCTAGCTTCCATGAGGACCATTATTATTTGTTAAGTTCTCTCTGACGCAATTCTGCTTTCATACGCGCAATAGTTCTGCGTAACTTCTTAATCTGTGCAGGATTTTCCAGCGGAGAGATCGAATGATTTAAAACCATTTGATTGTAATTGGCAACTTCAGTCTGAATTCTTTCTGCCAATTCGTTGGTAGCTATTTCTCTAATTTCTGCAATCTTCATATCAATTAAGCATTTTGACTTGCGTCGTAATCACGTCTAACAATAAACTTAGTTGTAACAGGAAGTTTCTGTGCAGCAAGACGCAGAGCTTCTTTTGCTACATCGAAAGATACACCTTCTACTTCGATCAAAATACGACCTGGAGTTACAGGTGCTACGAAACCTTCTGGAGAACCTTTACCTTTACCCATACGTACATCGGCTGGCTTACGAGTAATAGGTTTGTCCGGGAAGATACGAATCCAAATCTGACCCTGACGCTGCATATATCTTGTTACAGCAATACGAGCTGCCTCTATCTGACGACCTGTAATCCATTTAGTCTGAAGAGACTTGATGCCAAAAGAACCAAAAGCCAACTGATGTCCTCTTTGGGCGTTACCTTTAGCGCTACCTTTCTGCTGTCTTCTGAATTTTGTTTTTTTCGGTTGTAACATAATTCCTAAAATTCAAATCGTTAGCGATTGTTATTTTTCTTTCTGCGGAAGTTCTTTCCACCATTGTTACCGTTTCCTCCACGGTTGTTTTCTTTGCTCTGAGTGAAGTTTGGAGCCAACTCACGTTTTCCATACACTTCTCCACGGCAAATCCAAACCTTGATACCCAGCAAACCAACTTTTGTCAAAGCTTCAGCATGACAATAATCGATATCTGCACGGAAAGTATGCAATGGAGTACGTCCTTCCTTGTACATTTCTGAACGAGCCATTTCAGCACCATTCAAACGACCAGAGATCAGCACTTTGATACCTTCAGCTCCCATACGCATTGTGTTGGCGATAGCCATCTTGATAGCGCGACGGTAAGCAATTTTACCTTCTACCTGACGAGCGATGTTGTTAGCTACAATCACAGCATCAAGTTCCGGTCTCTTAACTTCAAAGATATTAATCTGGATATCCTTATCGGTGATCTTCTTCAACTCTTCTTTCAGTTTGTCAACTTCCTGACCACCTTTACCAATGATAATACCCGGACGAGCAGTACATACAGTAATTGTCACCAATTTCAGAGTACGTTCAATAACGATTCTTGAAACGCTGGCTTTTGCAAGTCTGGCATTCAGATATTTACGAATTTTGCTGTCTTCCAGCAAAGCGTCACCATAATTCTTGCCACCGTACCAATTAGAATCCCATCCTCTGATAATTCCTAAACGGTTGCTTATCGGATTAACTTTCTGTCCCATCTACTCTTAATTTTTATCATTAGTATTCTTAGAATCAACGAACAAAGTCACATGGTTTGAACGTTTACGAATTCTGTAACCTCTACCCTGTGGAGCCGGTCTCATTCTTTTCAAGGTTGCTCCCCCGTCAACATAAATCTTAGTTACAAACAATTCGCCGTCTTCAGCTTTACGTTCGTTTTTCTGTTCCCAGTTAGCAATAGCAGAGCGTAACAATTTTTCCACTCTTGCAGAAGCTTCTTTAGAAGAAAACTTCAAGACACCAAGTGCTCTATTTACCTCCATACCACGAATCATGTCAGCCACGAGACGCATTTTACGCGGAGAAGTAGGCACATTTTGCAATTTTGCAAAATACATGGTTTTAAGGGCTTCTTTTCTCTTTTCAGCCGATATTTTTTTTCTTGCTCCCATTATTTATTACTTTATTATTTCAAATGTGCGTCCTGTTATTATTTTTTCTTGTTACCTGCATGACCACGGAAAGTACGAGTTGGTGCAAATTCACCCAACTTATGACCAACCATGTTTTCAGTAACGTAAACAGGAATAAATTTGTTTCCGTTGTGAACTGCAATTGTATGCCCTACGAAATCAGGCGAAATCATTGAAGCTCTAGCCCATGTCTTAACAACTGATTTCTTGCCGCTTTCATTCATAGCCAGCACCTTGTTTTCCAGTTTTACATTAATATATGGACCTTTTTTTAATGAACGACTCATAAATTACTCAATTAATCAGTTGTTATTACTTTCTTCTTTCAATAATATACTTAGAAGACTGTTTCTTAGGTGCTCTTGTCTTCAAGCCCTTAGCATACAAGCCTGTACGTGATCTCGGGTGACCTCCTGACTGACGTCCTTCACCACCACCCATCGGGTGATCAACAGGGTTCATAACAACACCACGGTTGTGAGGACGACGGCCCAACCAGCGAGAACGACCAGCCTTACCTGATGATTCCAATGCATGGTCTGAGTTACCTACACTACCGATAGTAGCTTTACAAGCACTCAAGATTTGTCTTACTTCACCTGAAGGCAATTTGATTACACAATATTTACCTTCACGAGATGTCAACTGAGCAAAGTTACCAGCCGATCTTACCAAAGCAGCACCCTGACCCGGACGCAATTCAATGTTGTGAATTACAGTACCCACGGGGATGTTTTCAAGAGGAAGTGCGTTACCAATCTCAGGCGCCGCATTCGCTCCAGACATCAAAGTGCTACCTACTTGCAATCCATTAGGAGCAATGATATATCTTTTTTCACCATCAGCATAAAACAACAAAGCGATACGAGCCGAACGGTTCGGATCATATTCAATTGTTTTAACGACTGCTGGAACACCGTCTTTATTTCTCTTGAAATCAATAATACGGAATTTTCTCTTGTGACCACCGCCGATATAGCGCATTGTCATCTTACCTACATGGTTACGACCACCAGTAGAACGCTTTCCATATACAAGAGATTTTTCTGGTACCGATGCAGTAATTTCTTCAAAAGTACCAATAATTTTGTGTCTCTGCCCCGGTGTTGTGGGCTTAAATTTACGTACTGCCATCTTTTATTTAAATATTGCTATAAAAATCAATAGTATCACCTTCTTTCAATGTAACGATAGCTTTCTTATAAGCATTTGTACGTCCATTGATAAGACCAGACTTAGTATAACGGCTCTTATTCTTTCCTGCGTAGCGAATTGTATTTACGTCTACTACAGTCACATTATACATAGCTTCGATTTCACGCTTAATTTCTAATTTGTTAGCTTCAGGACGAACAATAAATCCAAAGCGGTTGAACTTTTCAGATATTGCCGTCATTTTTTCTGTAACCAACGGTTTAATAATCATTCCCATATTACTTCAGCCTCCTTTAATTATTTCACTAAGGTTTCCTCGATAGCTTTCAAAGCACTTTCTGTCACAACAAGAGTTTCTGCGTTCAATACAGAGTATGTATTCAGCGCAGAAGCAATTGCAAGATTTGTACGCTCTAAGTTACGAGCAGACAAATATACGTTTTTATTTGCTTCCGGCAAAACCATAAGTAGCTTTTTACCAGCCACTTTGAGATTATTCACAACATTTACAAAATCTTTAGTCTTAGGAGCTTCAAAAGTAAAGTCTTCTACTACTACGATGTTGTTAGTCTGTGCCTTATATGCCAATGCAGATTTACGAGCCAAAACTTTCACTTTCTTGTTCAGTTTGAACCAATAATCGCGAGGTTTAGGACCAAAAACGCGAGCACCACCCACCAATACTGGAGAGTTGATATCACCACGACGTGCACCGCCGCCACCTTTCTGACGACCTAATTTACGAGTAGAACCACTGATTTCGCTTCTTTCCTTAGACTTGTGAGTACCCTGGCGCTGATTAGCCATATACTGCTTCACATCCAGATAGATAGCGTGATCATTTGGAGTGATTCCGAAGATAGCTTCGTTCAAAGCAACCTTTTTGCCGGTATCTTCACCCTTAATATTTAATACGTTAACTTCCATTATTTCTCAATTATTACGATTGAACCTTTGCAACCCGGAACAGAACCTTTGATCAACAGCAAGTTGTGTTCAGGAATCACTTTTAATACCTGTAAGTTGTGAGTAGTTACTCTGTCACCACCCATTTGTCCGCCCATACGCATTCCTTTGAATACTTTAGCAGGGTAAGAACAAGCACCGATAGAACCCGGTTTGCGGGCACGGTTGTGCTGACCGTGAGTAGTCTGGCCTACACCACCAAATCCATGACGTTTTACAACACCCTGGAAACCTTTTCCTTTAGAAGTACCAATTACATCTACATAAGCAGTGTCATTGAACAATTCTACAGTGATAGTGTCACCTAAATTCAATTCTTCTGAGAAATCTTTGAACTCGGCCAAGTGTCTCTTTGGAGTTACTCCAGCTTTCTTAAAGTGACCCATCAACGGTTTAGTAGTGTGCTTTTCCTTCTTGTCCTGGAAACCTACCTGAACAGCTGCATAGCCATCTTTTTCTACACTCTTAATCTGAGTAACTACACAAGGACCAGCTTCGATAACAGTGCATGGTACATTCTTACCATCAGCACTGAAAACGGATGTCATTCCGATTTTCTTTCCTAATAATCCTGGCATTTCAGTTAATTTTTAATTGATTAAACTTTAATTTCTACTTCTACCCCACTCGGTAATTCCAATTTCATCAAAGCGTCTACTGTCTTAGCAGTTGAGCTGTAGATGTCAATCAGTCTCTTGTAAGAAGACAATTCAAACTGTTCACGTGACTTCTTGTTAACAAAAGTCGAACGGTTTACAGTAAAAATACGTTTGTGTGTAGGCAATGGAATAGGACCGCTTACAATAGCACCTGTAGCCTTCACAGTTCTTACAATCTTTTCTGCTGACTTGTCTACCAAGTTGTGATCGTAAGATTTCAGTTTAATTCTGATTTTCTGACTCATTTGTTTATTAAATTATTAATTGTTTATATTGGGAAGGAAGCTTGAGGACTAAGAGTCATTCGCTAGTCCTCATCAACTTCCATCCTATTTCTTTTTATACCAAGTCTACGCGACCTTTAACTTCTTCCAGTACAGTCTTAGCGATTGAGCTAGAAACCTGAGCGTGATGATCGTAAGTCATTGAAGAAGTTGCACGACCTGAAGTGATAGTACGCAAAGCAGTTACATAACCGAACATTTCAGCCAATGGAACCATTGCTTTTACGATACGAGCACCAGAACGGCTTGTTTCCATACCTTCTACCTGACCACGACGTCTGTTCAAGTCACCGATTACATCACCCATGTTTTCTTCCGGAGTTACAACTTCCAGCTTCATGATCGGCTCCATCAGAACCGGACCTGCCTTCACACAAGCATTCTTGTATGCCTGGATAGCACAGATTTCGAAAGACAACTGGTCAGAGTCAACCGGGTGGAATGAACCATCCTTCAAAACGACCTTCAAAGAATCAAGCGGATAACCAGCCAATACACCGTTCTTCATTGCAGTCAAGAAACCTTTCTGAACTGAAGGAATGAATTCCTTAGGAACGTTACCACCCTTCACTTCATCGATAAACTGCAGACCACCCTGTTTGAAGTCTTCATCAACCGGACCTACAGAAACGATGATGTCAGCAAACTTACCACGACCACCAGACTGTTTCTTGTAAACTTCACGCAATTCAACTGTCTTAGTAATTGCTTCCTTGTAGCTAACCTGAGGACGACCCTGATTACATTCAACCTTGAACTCACGTTTCAGACGGTCGATAATGATATCCAAGTGAAGCTCACCCATACCAGAGATAACTGTCTGTCCTGTCTGTTCGTCAGTCTTCACAGTAAATGTCGGGTCTTCTTCAGCCAACTTAGCCAAACCGTTAGACAACTTGTCAAGGTCTTTCTGAGTCTTAGGCTCTACTGCGATACCGATAACCGGTTCCGGGAAGTCCATTGATTCAAGAACGATCGGAGCAGTTTCATCGCAAAGAGTATCACCAGTGCGAATATCCTTGAAACCTACACCAGCACCAATATCACCAGCGCTGATTACTTCCACAGGATTCTGCTTGTTTGAGTGCATCTGGAACAAACGAGATACACGTTCCTTCTTTCCTGAACGAGAGTTGTAAATATATGAACCAGCTTCTACCTTACCTGAGTACACACGGAAGAAAGTCAAACGACCTACATACGGGTCAGTAGCAATCTTAAATGCCAAAGCTGAAGTCTTTTCATCTTCATCCGGTTTACGGTCTTCTTCAGCACCTGTGTTCGGATTAGTACCAACGATGTTCGGAGTATCCAGCGGAGAAGGCAAGAATGCACATACATAATCAAGCAATGTCTGTACACCTTTGTTCTTGAATGAAGATCCACACAACATCGGAACGATTTCCATCTTCAAAGTACCTGCACGCAAAGCACGCATTACTTCTTCCTCTGTAATTGTAGAAGGATCATCGAAATATTTCTCCATCAAAGCTTCATCAAACTCAGCTACTTTTTCGAGCATCTTATCTCTCCATTCCTGAGCTTCGTCTACCAAGTTTGCAGGGATTTCTTCTACATCATAGTCAGCACCCATTGTTTCATCGTGCCACAAGATAGCTTTCATCTTAATCAGGTCAACTACACCTTTGAAAGATTCTTCTGCACCGATAGGAATTACAACCGGACATGGATTAGCACCCAATACATCCTTCATCTGACGAACAACTTCGAAGAAGTCAGCTCCAGAACGGTCCATCTTGTTAACATAACCGATACGAGGAACATTGTATTTATCAGCCTGACGCCATACTGTTTCTGACTGAGGTTCAACACCACCTACAGCACAATAAGTAGCCACAGCACCATCCAATACACGGAGTGAACGTTCTACTTCCGCAGTAAAGTCCACGTGTCCCGGAGTGTCAATCAAGTTGATTTTATACTTGTTACCAGCATACTTCCAATAAGTAGTTGTAGCAGCTGAAGTAATAGTAATACCACGTTCCTGCTCCTGTTCCATCCAGTCCATGGTAGCAGCACCATCGTGTACCTCACCAATCTTATGAGTCAAACCTGTGTAAAACAAGATACGTTCAGAAGTAGTTGTCTTACCAGCATCGATGTGCGCCATGATTCCGATGTTACGGGTCAAATGCAAATCATGTTTAGCCATTTTAATTCGTCTTAAAGTTATTAACTAGATTAAAATCTGAAGTGAGCGAAAGCACGGTTAGCTTCAGCCATACGGTGCATATCTTCCTTACGTTTGAAAGCACCACCCTGTTCGTTGTATGCATCAAGGATTTCTGCAGCCAATTTATCAGCCATTGACTTTCCACCACGTTTACGGGCAAAAGCAATCAGATTCTTCATAGAGATTGACTCCTTACGATCCGGACGAATTTCGGTAGGAACCTGAAAAGTAGCACCACCGATACGGCGAGATTTTACTTCCAACTGAGGAGTTACGTTATCAAGAGCTTTTTTCCAAACTTCCAATGCTGAAGTTTCTTCACCCGGAAGCTTAGTTTCAACTGTTTTCAGTGCGTTGTAGAAGATTTCGTAAGAAGTGTTCTTCTTTCCATCATACATCAGATGGTTTACGAACTTAGAAACCTTCTGATCATTAAATACTGGATCCGGAAGGATCACACGTTTTTTTGGTTTTGCTTTTCTCATTTTGTTTGATAATAATGTTTAGTTTGGGGCTGCATCTCTGTCTACTTCAACGCTTCCTCCGAAGCATTTACTCAACCTTAAAGCTTTTCCAACAAACCAAAACGAATTTATAAAAGTTTTTTCTTAATAAGGATTGTACTCAGCAAGGATTATTTCTTACCTTTTCCTGCCGGAGCTGCCTGTCCTGGTTTCGGACGCTTAGCACCATACTTAGAACGTCTCTGTGTACGACCTGCTACACCTGCTGTATCCAGTGTACCACGAACGATGTGATAACGTACACCCGGAAGGTCTTTCACACGACCACCACGAACCAAAACGATTGAGTGTTCCTGCAAGTTATGTCCTTCTCCCGGAATGTAAGAGTTCACTTCCTTAGAGTTTGTCAGACGCACACGAGCAACTTTACGCATTGCTGAGTTCGGTTTTTTCGGAGTTGTAGTGTAAACACGTACGCAAACGCCACGTCTCTGAGGACATGAATCCAATGCCGGTGATTTACTCTTATCAACCAAAACCGTTCTTCCTTTTCTTACTAACTGTTGAATAGTAGGCATTTTGTTTGATTTTTAATTGTTATATATTTGTTTCTTATTGTTTCTACAATCCTTGTCGAAATACTACATTTCGGGCTGCAAAATTACAAATAACTTTTTAATAGACAAACTGTTTTTAAAAAGAAAAAAGCTCATTTCCCGAAAAAAACGGGAAATGAGCCTTTTGAATCCGCTATTTATATTTTTTTAAGCTTCTCCTTTGAAATCGCTCAACGGTGGAACGAAAGTTTTTCCACCTTGTGCTTGCTGTTCCGGCATCCGAATCTGACCAAAATTCTGTTCATACTTAGTGACATTGTCCTGCAATGCAAACATCAGACGCTTTGCATGTTCCGGAGTCATTACAATACGAGATTGAACGCCTGCTTTCGGCAAACCCGGCATCACACGTACAAAGTCAAGGATAAATTCAGAACTTGAATGAGTAATAATTGCAAGATTCGCATAAGTTCCCTGTGCCACTTCTTCTTTTAATTCTATCTGAAGCTGATTTTTGTTTTCGTTTTCCATAATGATTAAACTGTTTAATGAATTTATACGGCAAATGTAGGAAAAAAGTTGGAGTAAACTAATAAATCACATTCTTTTTCTAGCTTACACGCCCATAATCCACTTCAAAAAGCTTTTTGTCCACCATTACACAGCATGACACGGTTATCTTTGCAGCAGAACCATTATCAAATTAACATATAATGAAACATCCATTAATTAACCTAGGGATTATTACACTTTCCATTCTTAGCACACATTCATCTATCCTACAAGCCGCACAAAAAGATACTACATTTGTAGCGACTCAAAACCCGGTGGTTTCCTATAAATATCTAGGTGATCCAGCCGCATTAGTCCACGACGGCACAGTATATATTTATGCCGGCCACGATGAATGTCCCGCACCTCAGCAATATTATCTGATGAACGAATGGTGCATTTTCTCTACCAAAGACATGAAAACCTTTACCGAACATGCCTATACGTTGAAAGCTACCGATTTCAAGTGGGCAAAAGGAGAAGCGTGGGCCAGTCAGGTAATTGAACGTAACGGGAAATTCTACTGGTATGTCACCGTCGAACATGCCACTATTCCCGGGAAGTCAATTGGAGTTGCCGTATCTGACTCTCCCATAGGACCTTTTAAAGATGCACGCGACAGTGCACTGATTACCAACGACATGACCACCCAATACACTTCCATTGCATGGGACGATATTGACCCGACGGTCTTTATCGACGATGACGGTCAAGCTTATCTTTTCTGGGGAAACACACAATGTTACTATGCAAAACTAAAAGACAATATGACAGAACTGGACGGTCCCATCCATCCCATCAGCCTTCCCAGATACACAGAAGCACCTTGGGTTCACAAACATGGAGACTGGTACTACCTGTCTTTCGCTTCAGAATTCCCAGAAAAAATATGCTATGCCATGAGCAAGAACATCAATGGGCCCTGGATCTATAAAGGTATCCTCAATGAAATAGCCGGAAACTCCAATACCAACCATCAGGCCATCATCGATTTTAAAGGGAAATCCTACTTCATCTACCATAACGGAAGCATAAATACTGATGGCTGCGGATTCAGAAGATCCATCTGTATTGACTCACTTTTTTACCAAAAAGACGGAAGTATCAAACGTATACAAATGACAACAGAAGGCATCTTCAAATAAATAAAAAGCCGGAAGGGAATTGTTCCCTTCCGGCTTTTTATTTATTTTTTACGTTTGCTGCGTTTAGCCCAACCTTCTTCTGAGAAATCAGGTTCCTCTCCACGAAGCGGTTGATTATCCTGCTGGAAAAACTGTTTCCAATCATCCTTTTTTTTCGGACCGCGAGGACTGGTATACCCTCTTTCTTCCCGGCTTGGTTTCTTCGCCTTCTCTACTTTTGAAGGCTTATCAGCTTTCTTTTCAGTCGCTACTTTCTTTTTCTTTCCACTCTTATCGCTTTTCCCTGTATTCTCACCCGCAATCTCTACACAAACTTTACGTCCCCCGCTCAATACAACTTTATTCAAAGCCTTTATCACCTGAGGAGTCTGTTCTTGAATCACTTCAAAAAACGAGAAATTCTGCATCAAATCAATACGACCAATTTGGATTCGTTCTTTTTTCAGGTTGCGATTTACCAAATCTATAATCTGATTCGTATAAAATCCATCTGTTTTTCCCAAATTCAAGAATAAACGCGTATATCCTTTCTCAGCTTTACGGCCAACTTTTTCTTTATCTCCTTTACGAGATTCTTTCGTTTCCGCTTTTTTATCATTAGCCTTAGGTTGCTCTATCTCAGGTGCATTCTTATAATAATCCAAGAAACGGTTAAACTCCAAAGAAACAACACGTTTAATCAAATCCTCTTTACTCAGCCAATCAAGTTTACGATAAATTCCTGGAAGGAAAGTCTCGATTTCCTCCTCACTGACCTTTACCTTTTCAATATCATCAATAACCTTTATCAACTGCTGTTCGCAAATTTCCTTTCCGGTAGGCAACTCGCTAACTTCAAATTTTTTCTTGATAATACGCTCAATCTCGCGCATTTTACCCTTTTCGCGCAAATTAATAACGGCAATCGAAATTCCTGTTTTTCCGGCACGTCCTGTACGACCACTCCGATGCGTATAGCTTTCAATATCATCCGGCAAACCGTAATTAATCACATGAGTCAAGCTGTCCACATCCAACCCACGGGCTGCCACATCCGTTGCAACAAGAAGCTGCAAATGGCGTTGACGGAACTTCTGCATTACCAAATCACGTTGAGCCTGACTCAATTCTCCGTGTAAAGAATCTGCACTATATCCATCTTGTATAAGTTTATCAGCAATCTCTTGAGTTTCTTTTCGTGTACGACAAAAAACAATGCCATAAATTTGAGGATAAAAATCAACCACACGCTTCAGAGCCAAATATTTATCCTTCGCATGTACGATATATGCTACATGATTTACATTCTTGCTCCCTTCATTCTTCGTTCCGATAGTAATTTCCTTCGCATCGTGCAAATAGGTTTTAGCAATACGAGCAATTTCCGGACTCATCGTTGCGGAAAACATCAATGTATTTCTATCTTTCGGGACATTCTCAAGAATTGTATTTATACTATCCGTAAAACCCATGTTCAGCATCTCGTCAGCCTCGTCCATCACGACGTCGCGGACAGTTTCCAAACGGGCTACTTTACGTTCCATCAAGTCAATCAAACGACCGGGAGTTGCTACAATAATGTGCACACCTCTTTTCATACTACGGATTTGACTATCGATGGAAGACCCGCCATAGACCGGCAAAATCTTCAAATCTGTAATATACTTAGAGTAGTCAGTCAAGTCACCTGCAATTTGCAGACAAAGTTCACGTGTCGGGCAAAGCACCAATGCCTGCGGCACACAATTTTTCACATCAATCTTCTGAATCAGCGGCAGACCAAATGCGGCTGTTTTTCCGGTTCCGGTTTGTGCCAGAGCCACTACATCATTGCCGTTTCCCAACAAATACGGGATCACTTCTTCCTGCACGGGCATGGGATTTTCATATCCCATTTCCTCAATTGCCTTGCGTATTTCTTGCGAAACGCCAAGTTCTTCAAATGTTTTCATTCAATTCAAATATCTAATTTGCTGCAAAGATACAGACAATTCAAATGCTGCCAAATAGTTTATTCCTTTTGGTCTAAAAGTTTTTTTGCAACAATCTTATCTTTTTGCAATTGCAACGTCAACTCTTCCACATTTTCAAATTTCACTTCAGGACGTATATAGTCTATAAACTCTACTTTTATGGTTTCCTGATAAATATCCTTTTCAAAATCCAGGATATGCACCTCCACTGTTATTGACTTGTCTCCATCGTGTACAGTCGGACAACTTCCAATGTTCAGCATTCCCTCGTACCGTTTTCCTCCTAAATAGACATATACCGCATACACTCCCAATGCAGGTAATAGTTTATCTGCGCACAAAGGCTGAATATTGGCTGTAGGGAAGCCCAAAGTACGCCCTACCTTACGACCGTCAACCACCCTTCCGGTCAAATAATAATGATAACCTAGATAAGAATTTGCCAATTCTATCTTTCCCTCACACAAGCAAGAACGAATCAAGGTAGAACTGACAGAAACTCCATCTTCCGTTAAGGCCTTAGATTGCATCACTCGCATACCAAATTCTTTCCCATATTGGCAATACTCCTGAAAACCTTCATCCTGACTATGACCAAAATGATGATCATGGCCTACAAAAAGAGTCTGCACTTGATATTCTTCATGCAGAACCTTCATAAATTCACGAGCAGATAGCAGCGACAACTCCTTTGTGAAAGGCAACAACACGCAATACTCTATCGGTGACTGTTCAAAACGTTCTATTTTCTGGGAAAGACACGTGAGCAGCCGAGGACGAAAACTGGTATCCAAAACCTGCCGAGGATGATTAGCAAAAGTTATCAAACAAGAAGCGATACCTTCTGCCTTGGCAATATTATGAACTTGCTCAAGCAAATATTGATGTCCTCTATGTACTCCATCAAAACAGCCTATCGTCGCTACACATGGGGGAAGACTTATACTTGCAGAACCTGTAACTATTTCCATTTATTTACTTATGAAATTTTGAAGTTGTATTTCCAGATTATCTCCTGGAACATAGTGAAAAACTTTAATCCCTAATAAAGAAGCTGCCTGACAATTATCTTTGGAATCATCTACAAAAAGAGTTTCTTCTGCTTTAATCCCTGCCTCTTTCAATACGGTCCGAAAAATTTCAGCATCAGGCTTTGCTAAATGCATCTGATATGAAAGAAACACTCGCGTAAAGCAACCAAGCATCTGCATTCCTTTATAAACGAACTTATCAGCACAATGCTCCCAATGCAAATCATTTGTATTACTTAATAAATACAATTTATAGTTCTCTTGAAGTTTCAATAACAATTCGAACTTATAATCTGGAATATCTTTCAACATAGCATTCCATATCTGATCTATCTCCTCACCCGGAAGTTCACGACCCACTTCTTTGCAAATACGATTCCGAAACTGGTCCGTAGTCAGTGTGCCGCACTCATACTCCTTAAAGAATCCTTTTTCATTCGTTCCGGTCATCCACTGACGCACTTCACGCAGTCCAACCTCCTCCAAACGTTCCATACAACGGTTAACATCCAAGTCAAGGAGCACACCGCCTAAATCAAATATAATATTTTTAATCCGGTTCATTTTTTCATCATCCGTTTAACTCCTCGCCAAATCTCACCAATCCAAAGTACCACAGAAGTACCGGCTATGATATAAGCCCATTCCAATGCAGGCAAAGGCTCTGTACGGAAAACCTTGCCTCCAAAAGTAACAATAATGAACTGACCAACCAGAATAATCAATGCCACTCCTAACATACCCATCGCATGACCGGCATCTTTAAAGATAGAATGATTCGTACCAAATACGCTGGCATTAAACAGGTTCCAGAACTGCAGCATGACAAAAATCGTAAAGAAGACAGTCAGATGATGCACATCCATACCGCCAGGCATGTTCTTAAAGAAAGCCAGCAGCCCCATCAGTACAATCAAGAATCCGGCACCCACACCGAATATATTGTTCCGCATGGCAGGAGATATGATAAAATCAGTACGCTTGCGAGGTTTTTCATTCATTACATCCATGCTCGGTGCAATAGACGCCAACGCCATTGCTGCAAATGTATCCATAATCAGGTTCACCCACAGCATTTGAGTAACCGTCAGCGGAAGTTCCGTACCTAAAAAGGCACCCAGCAACACGCTCAGCAAAGCTACTACATTGATGGTCAGCTGGAACACAATAAAGCGCTGGATATTCTTATACAACGAACGTCCCCACATCACTGCAGTAGCAATGCTATGGAAGGAGTCATCCAACAACGTAATATCACTGGCCTCTTTCGCCACAGAAGTACCTGTTCCCATAGACAAACCCACCTGTGCATGATTCAATGCCGGTGCGTCATTTGTTCCGTCACCAGTCACTGCTACTACTTCACCTTTTTGCTGAAGCAACTGTACCAGACGTTGCTTATCCATCGGACGTGCACGGCTCATCACCTTCAAATCGACCACTCTTTCCAAAGCTTCTTCATCGCTCAAGGCAGCGAACTCCACTCCGGTAATGCGGTTCCGTTCCGTATCTTCCGATGTCCACAGCCCGATTTGTCGTGCGATTTCAGTTGCTGTGCCCGGAGTATCTCCCGTTACAATCTTCACACGGATACCAGCCGACTGACATTTCTTCACCGCATCAGGCACATCCGGACGAATCGGGTCACTGATAGCGAAAATTCCCATAAATGTCAATCCGCCTTCTTTCACCAGTTCCGCACAATCCGTATTGCTATTTTCAGGTATCACCTTATAAGCCACTCCCAATGTACGCATAGCCTGATTCTGGTAAGCCAAAAGCTGTTCATTATATTGCTTAATCCGGCTTCCTTCCAGATTACATTTTCCCATCACTATCTCAGGAGCCCCCTTCACATAAAGTACACGTGCGTTCAAGACAGAAGACTCGACCAGCGTAGCCATGTATTTTCTTTCCGTAGAAAAAGTAAGCTGATTTACCGTCTTTGCCTGATTTCTCAATGAAATGTAATCCATTCCCTGTTCATTCAGCCAAAGCAAAAGAGCCACCTCCGTAGGGTTTCCTACTCCGGACGGCTTACCTTCTCCTTCTTTCTCTTCCAGGAAAGCGGTAGAGTTTGTCGCTATGCCTTCTGCTATCAGGTTCTTCTGAGATTCATCCAACTGCGCATCATACACCTGCATCAGGTTCTGTGTCAGTGTACCTGTCTTATCTGTACAAATCACCGTAATGGCTCCCATTGTTTCGCATGCATGCATCTTACGAACCAGATTGTTCGTTTTCAGCATACGGCGCATGTTCAATGCCAGACTCAAGGTCACACTCATAGGCAATCCTTCCGGTACCGCTACCACAATCAAGGTGACAGCCATCATAAAATACTTCAACACGATACGTGCTATTTCAAGCCACTGATGCCAGTCGGTCACAGCCGTCACACTCAAATACGCATACAAATCTTTCGCTGTAAAGATTACGAAAGTCAATATGGCAATTGTAAAACCAACCTTTCCTATCAGATTAGCCAATTTAGTCAATTGTAAATTCAACGGAGTCTGTTCCTGGCTTTGTTCTGTAGCCTGCCGAGCCACCTTACCAATTTCGGTAGCATCTCCCACTCTTTCTACGCACATCACTCCGTGACCATCCGTTACTGTCGTTCCACGCATTACGGAATTGGACGGATAAGTAGCTTCTTCATCAAAATGAGCCTCATCCGTGGTTTTATTCACCATCAATTCACCGGTTAGGCTTGATTCATTTACTTGTAATGACACTGCTTCCAGTAATACCCCGTCTGCCGGAATTTCATCACCGGTATTCAATATCACCACATCCCCTACGACAATATATTTTTTAGGAATCTCATGTACTTTACCATTACGAATTACCATTACCGGAGTTTCCTCTCCTACGGCATTCAACAAATCAAATTTCTTATTGGCATCATATTCAAAATAGAATCCAATGCCGGTAGCCAAAAAAATAGCAAAAAATATACCGATTGTCTCTGCATATTCACTTTCAATAATTGAAATTAGCAAAGAAAAAGCTGCTGCAACAAGTAGCACTTTAATAACCGGGTCCTGAAACTTCTCCAGATACAGTTTCCAGATTGAGGGACGCTTGGGAGGAGTCAGCAGATTCACCCCATATTTTTGACGACTTTGAAGAACTTCTTGATCAGTTAACCCCTTAAAACGAGAATCTTGTGTGTTGTGTGACATACGTCTGATAATTAATTATTAATGTCGGCAAAAATACAACATATATTGCAAGCATCTGTCCCATTAGTTTTTTTTATCATTTTTTTCTAGCTAGATATTGCAGATTTCAACTCAAACCATTACTTTTGCAACGCATTTCCAAACTAATTCTTTTGGAATACCGGACTTGTAGCTCAGTTGGTTAGAGCAACAGACTCATAATCTGGAGGTCCCAG
>ERZ779892.73-NODE-73-length-107181-cov-5.830788_pt1 | contig 107181 bp, 135 predicted proteins | sample MGYA00511552_ERZ779892 | MGnify/ENA primary metagenome ERZ779892 (study PRJEB29588, sample SAMEA2154561) | human gut metagenome | biome: human gut; feature: human-associated habitat; material: faeces | place: Denmark | collected 2008/2010 ... | reverse complement strand
TCTGGACTGCGGTCGAGGACTTTATCTACTGGCTGTGCTGCGCGTTGTTCGTGTTTGCCATGCTTTACCGGGAAAATGACGGGCTGATCCGGGGATTCGCGATCGGTGGGATGGCAGTCGGGATGCTTTGCTATAACCGTTTTGTCAGTCCGTTTTTTGTAAAATATATGGCGCTTGTCTTTGGGACGGTGTTTCGCATCCTGCGCCGGGTGGCAGGAATTTTGTGCCGTCCCTTAAAAAAATTGAAAAAGATATTGAAAAAAACAGTCAGACTGGTTAAAATAGGGTTATGTAAACTGTAATGGAGGCTTTGCCATGGGCAGGTATCGGAAACGGAAAAAGAAAGAAAATCGAATGGGAAAGTTATGCGTATCGGGAATCGTATTCATGTTCCTGATCGTAATGTCGATCCAGATTGTGAAATTATACAAAGAGGATCAGACCTATATCGCGAAGGAAAAGGAGTTAAACGAACAGCTGGAAGACGCGACGGAAGAACAGCAGCAGCTTGCGGATTATGAGCAGTATACGCAGTCGCAGCAGTACATAGAAGAAGTCGCAAAGAGTAAGCTCGGACTGGTCTATAACAATGAGATCGTGTTTAAGGAACAGGATACCGAGGATGGAAAATAAAAAATGTGGATTGTAAGACCGCTGCCGGTGCGCAGCGGTTTTTTTGTAATGACGACCGCTGATCAGATGTGTTGGCTTAACACATTTCAGCGATATCGTAGATCAGACGCTCGGAATCTTCCCATCCAAGGCAGGGATCTGTAATGGATTTTCCATAGACATGCTCGTTGACTTTCTGGCATCCGTCCTCTATATAGCTTTCGATCATCAGACCTTTTACCATTTTTTTAATGTCAGAAGAATACTGACGGTTGTTCATAACTTCTTTGGCGATACGAACCTGTTCATTATATTTTTTTCCGGAATTGGAATGGTTGGTATCAATGATAGCGGCAGGATTGACCACATCCATTTTGTCATATTTTTCGATCAGGCGCATGATGTCCTCGTAGTGGTAATTCTGTGTGGAATTGCCATGTTTGCTGACTGCACCTCTTAAAATGACGTGTGCCCATGGATTTCCGGTTGTTTCTACTTCGTGGCCTGCAAAGGAAAAATGATGTGGATGCTGTGCAGCGTAAACGGAGTTCAGCATAACTGCAAGGTCACCACTGGTCGGGTTTTTCATGCCGGAAGCAACATCAAAACCGCTGACCGTAAGACGGTGGTGCTGATCCTCTACGGAGCGGGCACCGATGGCAACATAGGAGAGTAAGTCCTCTACATAACCCCAGTTTTCCGGGTAGAGCATTTCGTCAGCAGCACTCAGTCCGCTTTCTTCCATGGCACGAAGGAACATTTTTCTCGATGAAATAATACCTTCTATCATATCCGGTGCTTTTTCCGGGTCCGGCTGGGATGCAATCCCTTTATAACCCTCACCGGTAGTACGCGGCTTGTTAGTATAAATACGCGGAACGATTAAAATACGGTCTTTGACTTTTTCCTGAACCGGTGCAAGACGGCTGACATAGTCTACGACAGGGTCTTCGTGGTCTGCGGAGCAGGGACCGATGATCAACAAAAGTCGGTCATCTTTTCCGCTGATAATATCTTTGATCTGGTTATCACGATCGGCTTTGATGGCAGCAAGTTTTGCTGAAAGCGGATACTGTTGTTTGATCTCTTCCGGTGTCGGAAGTGCTCTTAAATAAGTGAAACTCATAATGTATCTCCTTTGATTCTAAGAATTAAAATATTTTTTTTTAATGATCTCTACCGGCATATCGGCGCCTGTCCAGCAATGAAAGGAAGCTGCACCCTGATAGAGCAGCATATAGAGCCCGTTACAGGTTGGACATCCGATAGATTCTGCCTCCTGAAGAAGCTTTGTTTTTCTTGGGTTATAAATAATATCGGAAACGACCAGCTCAGGATATAACAGGGATCTGTCAACCGGACTGTTAGAAATATCAGGTGCCATGCCGACGTTTGTTGCGTTTGTTAAGATCGCACTGTCTGATAGTGCCTGTTTTAACTGATATGTATCTGCTATGTCATACAAAAATACCTGACAGTCGGTAGTGCGGGTGACTTTATCGGCAAAATCCTGTGCTGTTTTCCAGGAAGCATTTTTGCGCTTAAACATATAGATGTTTTTTACACCATCTAAGGCTGCCTGTGTGCAGATTGCAGTAGCCGCACCTCCGGCACCTAAAAGTGTCATATTTTTTCCAAGAATATCATAACCTGCGTCCTTAACCGAGTGCATGTAGCCGATTCCATCCGTTGTATGGCCGATCAGTCTGCCGCTTTCATAGGTTACGGTGTTGACTGCCTGCGCCAGCTTTGCAGCGGGGGTCAGCTCGTCCATAAAGGGAAGGATTGCAGTCTTGTGCGGCATGGTCAGGTTATAGCCGCGGACATTCAGCAGTTTTAAAGCATGAACAGCATCCGGTAGATTCTGTGGACTGATGTCAAATGCCGTATAGACATAATCAAGACCGAGAAGTCGAAATGCTTCATTATGCATCTGTGGTGAAATACTATGTGCTACGGGACTTCCCAAAAGACAGGTCAGACGGGTAGTTCCGGTAATCTCGTATCTCATAAATATACCTCCTTAGCGGAATGATATACCGCTCATGCCTATCTTAAAATAATTTGTAAAGGATGTCAATTACTTGCGGGATTTGGTGGGGTGGGATATAATGAGCAGAAGTGAGGGGAGAGTTTGTTTTTTGTTGGGGATCATCTGACAGCGATCACGCTTGTACAAGTGTCCGGAATTAAGAAGTACCAGACATTCTGTGAGAGGTGTCGGGGACGAACGAAACCGGGGCAGATTCGCCATCCTGGCAGGAACTTCTAAATCCCGGACATAGTTACAAGCATGATTGCTGTCAGATGAACGACGAACGAAAAACCTAATATCCACGGTGGCAGCAGGAATAAACTCTTAGCAAAACAGATCACGCAATAAATATTTATGCATTATTTATATGCTTCATACACATATATACTATATACAACATACAGAGGTATGAATATGTGAAGCACTGTAGGATAGTTACGTCACATAAAATCACATAAAAATAGCAGGAATGGGAAACAAAGTAGATGCAGCCGGCACAGATCAGATAGGGAAGGTTTCTTTTTGTGCAATGGAGATGAAACTCAGAAATCGTGAAGCTCATTAGCGCACACGATTTCCGGTTTCAGAGGTTCATCGGAATGCTCTGCACAAGGAAAGCTGGAATATCTGATCTGTGCCGGCTGCCCCATAGCGTATAACCATAACATATAACCATAACGAATAACTGAATATAACTAAAAATCAATAGGAAAATAGGAAGAGGAAACATCATGGCAGGAATCATTGAAAAAAAAGGAAAGATCCTCGGAACCGGCACCCCGCTCATCTGTGTTCCGGTAACAGAGGAGACAAAAGAAAAAATCGTGGAAGAGATCCGCATATTAACAGAACAAAAGGTAGATATGATCGAGTGGAGGATGGACTGGTTTTCAGAGGTAACGGATAAAAAGGCAGTGAAGAGTGTTCTCGAAGAAATCCGCCCTTATGTGGAAAATACGCTGTTCTTACTGACTTTCCGTTCTAAGATGCAGGGTGGGCAGCTACAGATGAAACCGGCAGAGGTCTTAGAACTGAACGAAGCGGCTGCAAAGACTGGAGTTGCAGATTTTGTAGATATTGAATATTTTGAATATGAAAAACCGAAAAAAGCCATCCAAAGAATGAAGGACTGTGGTGTGACGGTCATCTGCTCCCATCATGATTTTGAAAAGACACCGGAGAGAGGTGTATTGCAGATGATCTTAGAAAAAATGTACCATGGCGGTGCCGATATCGTGAAACTTGCAGTGATGCCGCAAAACCGGCTGGATGTTTTAAATCTGTTAAGTGCCACGGAGAGTTTTGTGGAAGAGCATCACGATACACCGGCGATCACGATGTCCATGGGAAAAGATGGAGTGATCAGCAGACTTTGCGGTGAGGTGTTTGGCTCCTGTGTGACCTTCGGTTCACATGAGAAAGCGTCCGCACCGGGACAGATGCAGATGGATGATCTAAAAACCGTATTAGAAAAAATACATAAGAGTATCAGTTAGAAGAGGAAGAAAGATGAAAAAAAAGAGAAATATTTATTTGATCGGCTTTATGGGCGTTGGAAAGACAACCGTCTCAAAATATTTGAGGGAACTGACCGGATGGGAGGAAGTCGATACCGATAAGGTCATTGTCCGGAAAAAAAATATGGGGATTCCGGAAATTTTTGAAAAATATGGGGAAAACTATTTTAGAAATTTAGAAAGTCATATATTAGAGGACTATGCAAAAAAGGGGCAGCGGATCGTATCCTGTGGCGGTGGAATTATTTTACGGGAAAACAACCGGAAGCTGATGAAAAAAAGCGGCACCGTGATTTTGTTGAGTGCGACCCCGCAGACCATTTATGAAAACGTAAAAGACGGAAAAGATCGTCCGCTTTTAAATGGAAACATGAATCCTGACTATATTGGAAAGATGATGCAGGAAAGACAGCCGTATTATGAAAAAGCAAAAGATATCGAAATTGTTACGGATGAAAAAGCACCAAAGGATGTCGCATTCGAGATCATAGAGCGGCTGCAGATATCAATGGCAGGAAAAGAGGAAGAGGCATGATACAGGATATTGGAGTGGAGCAGTTAAAAAATGAATATCATCCAAAGCCTCCGAAAGACGAGAGCAGGATCATGATATTTGACTCCGGAAAACTGCTTTGTAGGATCAACGAAGAGATGCAGATTGCATATCCTAAATACGGTGAGTGGAGAAAAAATAAGGCAGATGAGGGAACACTCATCTACCTTTTTTCCATTGGAGAGGACACTTATTATCTGTTGTATTCGCCGCAAAAGACAGAAGTCGAGGGGTATGTCTATGAAAAGATGTTCCGTTTACGTCGAACATTTCCTGAGCGTGAGCGATTTGCAGGAGTCAGTGCCTATCATTTGTATACCTGGTATGAAAACAATCATTTTTGCGGAAAATGCGGAACAGAACTCTTAAGAAATGAAAACGAAAGAAAACTGCAATGTCCGGCATGTGGGAATGAAGTGTTTCCAAGGATCAATCCGGCAGTCATTGTGGCAGTCAGCCACGGCGATGAACTGATCCTGACAAAATATGCAGGCAGGGAATATAAAAAATATGCATTAATTGCCGGTTTTGCAGAATTTGGTGAAACGATAGAGCAGACGGTACAAAGAGAAGTCATGGAAGAAGTCGGGATACGGGTAAAGAATCTGCGGTATTATAAGAGCCAGCCATGGGGATTTTCCGGGAGTCTGCTGTTTGGCTTTTTTGCAGAGGCAGAAGGAGACCTTACGATCTACAGGCAGGAAGACGAATTAGCGGAGGCAATGTGGGTGCCGGCAGAAGAGATCGTCTTAGATATAGAGGAGATCAGCCTGACAAGAGAAATGATGCAGGTGTTTCAAAAAGAGCATTGTAAAAAAGAGTGAAGAAATTGTGAGCGAATCTTGACATTGGAATAGAACATGCTAAAATGATAGTTCACATGGTTAATTAATAACTAGGTTAAATAATAGAGGTGATACACATGGAAGAGTATATAGCGGACCTTCAGGAACAATTGATCACGGCACAGCATAGATTTATGAAGATGCACCGGGATCTTTGCTTTACAGGTCCTCGCAAAAGTGAGTTTGTCATGCTGGAGATCATTGAAAGAGAGAACGGAAACCGTGAGCAGGGTGTGCTGGCATCCGATATTGCCAAGCGCCTGAGGATCACGGCTCCGGCAGTCTCAAAAATGTTAAGAAGCATGGAAGAAAAGGGGTATGTAGAACGAAGAGTGGATGAAAAAGACAGACGGAATACACGGGTGAGCATTACGCCTGACGGAAAAGAAGCAGAACAGCAGGTACGCAGGCAGATGCAGGAATTTATCACAGGAGTTATAGAACGTCTGGGGGAGGAGCGTACCAAAGAGCTGATTCATTTAATGAACCGATACACGGAGATCATGCAGGAAGAGAATCAGAACAGAAAAAGAAAAAAGCAGGAGGAAAAACATGAAGCAAATCTTTAAATACTTAGCAGAGCACAAAGGAGCAGTGGTCATGATCATACTGCTTTTAGTTGTTCAGGCATATTGTGATCTGTCTCTTCCTTCCTACACATCGGATATTGTCGATGTCGGAATCGAACAGGGAGGAATTGAGCATGAAGCAATGGAGGAGATGCGAAAGGAGAGTTTCGACACACTTTGCTTCTTTGTAGAGGATAAGGATGAAAAAACACTCCGCGATGCATATAAGCTCGATGAGAATACTGAGCGATATGTCAGAAAGAGCGATAAAAAAGAAGATATTGAAAAACTCGACGATATCTTAGCAAAACCTATGGCAATGGTCAATGGCATGAAAAGCAGCAAAGAGATGGATTTTGACCAGTTTTTGCAGGGCGTGAAGGCAGGAGCCATTACCAAGGATATGATCCTGCAGCAGGAGGAAGAAACCTGGGAAAAATACGATACGATGAGTGATTCCATTGTTTCGCAGATGGCAATCCTATATGTACAGGACGAATACAAAGCCATGGATTATGATACTAATCAGATACAGACACATTATCTGTGGGTAACCGGGGCAAAGATGTTAGGACTGTCCATTTTAATGGTAGCGGCAGCAATCTGTGCAGGATATTTTTCCTCTAAGACCGGAGCAAAGATCGGTATGGATTTACGAACCAGGATCTTTGGACAAGTGCTGAGCTTTTCGAACCGTGAGATGGATCAATTTTCCACGGCATCCCTGATCACAAGAAGTACGAATGATATCCAGCAGATACAGATGGTTTCTACGATATTGCTAAGAATGGTACTGTATGCACCGATCATTGGTATCGGAGGAATCTTAAAAGTAGTCAATACAAAGACCGGAATGGGTTGGATTATTGTGGTTGCAGTCGTTGCTATTTTTGTTCTGGTAGGAATTTTAGTCGTAGTGGCAATGCCGAAGTTCAAACAGATGCAGACCCTTGTGGACCGCATGAATCTGGTTTCAAGAGAGATATTGACCGGTATTCCGGTTATTCGTGCATTCAGTCGTGAAAAATTTGAGGAAAAACGGTTTGAGAAAGCAAATCGTGATCTGATGCAGACACAGTTGTTTACGAACCGTGTTATGACCTTTATGATGCCGACGATGATGCTGATCATGAATGCCATTACGGTAGCGATTGTGTGGTTTGGGGCAAAAGGAGTAGACCTTGGAAACCTTCAGGTTGGTGACATGATCGCATTTATTACCTATACGATGCAGATCGTCATGGCATTTTTAATGTTGACGATGGTATCCATTATGCTGCCAAGAGCAGGTGTGGCAGCAACCCGTATAGAAGAAGTATTAGATACGGAACCAAGCATCCGTGATGCAGAGCAGACAAAGGGTGATGAAGAAGACTTTAGTGGTGTATTAGAGTTTCACGATGTAGGGTTTGCCTATGATGGTGCAAAAGAAGAGGCACTGAGTGATATTTCCTTTACGGCAAGACCGGGGGAAACAACAGCCATTATCGGAAGTACCGGATGTGGAAAGACCACGTTATTAAATCTGATCCCGCGTTTTTATGATGTGACCTCCGGAAGCATTACCATAGATGGAATTGATGTCCGGGAAATGTCACAGGAGAAATTAAGAAGTCTGATCGGATATGTGCCGCAAAAAGGAGTGCTTTTTTCCGGAACGATCGCATCTAACCTGAAATTCGCAGGAGATCAGGTCAGTGATGAGATGATGAAAGAGGCGGCAGACATTGCACAGGCAGTAGATTTTATTGAAGAAAAAGAAGAAAAATACAACAGTCCGATCGCACAGGGCGGAACGAATGTCTCCGGTGGACAGAAGCAGAGACTGTCCATTGCAAGAGCGATTGCAAAGAATCCGAAAATCTTCTTATTTGATGACAGTTTTTCCGCATTGGATTATAAGACCGATGTGGCACTTAGAAAGAAGCTGAATGAAAGAGTAAAAGATGCAACCGTTTTGATCGTGGCACAAAGGATCAGTACGATCTTACATGCAGATAAGATCATTGTATTAGAAGAAGGCAGAATTGCCGGTATCGGAACACATGAGGAGCTGTTAGCAGGATGCGAGACCTATCAGGAGATTGCAAGCTCCCAGCTTTCTGAAGCAGAACTGAAAGGAGGTGTCCGTTAATGGCAGAGCAGAATACAAGAAGACATGGACCAAGAGGACCGCATGGTGGAATGGCACCGGGTGAAAAAGCAAAAGATTTTAAGGGAACGATGAAAAAGCTGATGACTTATATCGGAAAGTATAAGTTTGCTGTAGCAACGGTCATTGTATTTGCAATCGGCAGTACGATCTTTAGTATCATTGGACCGAAAATCTTAAGTAAGGCGACAACAGAACTGTTTAACGGCTTAGTAGCAAAGATCAAAGGCACCGGTGGTATTGATTTTGACAAGATCGGAAAAATTCTGTTGATCCTGCTGACGATGTATTTAGTCAGTGCAGTCTTTTCCTTTATCCAGGGATGGATCATGACAGGAGTGACACAAAAGCTCTGTTTCCGTTTCCGAAAAGAGATATCGGAAAAGATCGACCGGATGCCGATGAAGTATTTTGAATCACGGACAGTAGGAGAAGTGTTATCGCGTATTACCAATGATGTCGATACGTTAGGACAGAGTCTGAACCAGAGTGTGACGATATTGATCACATCCGTGACGACTATTATCGGAGTGTTGATCATGATGCTTACGATCAGTCCGTTGATGACATTGATCGCATTTGTGATCCTCCCTATCTCCGCACTTTTGATCAGTCTGGTCATCAAACATTCGCAGAAGTATTTCTTTACACAGCAGGAATACCTTGGAAAGATCAACGGACAGGTCGAAGAAGTGTTCAGCGGACAGAATGTTATCAAAGTGTTTAACCGTGAAGAGGTAGTGAAAAAGACCTTTGAGGAAGATAATGACGTGCTCTATCAGTCAGCCTGGAAATCACAGTTTTTCTCAGGTATGATGCAGCCGATCATGATGTTTGTCGGAAATCTCGGTTATGTTGCAGTAGCGATCAGCGGAAGTATGTTAGCGATCAAAGGAACGATCGAGGTCGGAGATATTCAGGCATTTATCCAGTATGTCAGAAGTTTTACCCAGCCGATCACACAGGTGGCACAGGTATCGAATATGCTTCAGTCCATGGCAGCGGCAACAGAGCGTGTATTTGAATTCTTAGAAGAGAAAGAGGAAGACCAGTTTGCCGAGAATCCGGTGCATGATGAGAATCTTCAGGGAAGTGTAACGTTTGAGCATGTAAAATTCGGTTACGATGAAGATAAGATCATCATCCATGATTTTAACAGTCAGATCTCTCCGGGACAGACGGTAGCGATCGTAGGGCCGACCGGTGCAGGTAAGACGACGATGGTCAAACTGTTGATGCGTTTTTATGATGTCAACGAAGGTGCGATCAAAGTTGATGGCTATGATATCAGGGATTTCAACCGCAGTGAGCTTCGCGAGAACTTTGGAATGGTCTTACAGGACACCTGGCTGTTCAAAGGAACGATCATGGAAAATATCCGTTACGGAAGACTGGATGCAACCGATGAAGAGGTCATCGAGGCAGCGAAAGCAGCACATGCCCACCACTTTATCTCCACACTGCCGGGCGGCTATCAGATGGAATTGAACGAGGAAGCAAGCAATGTTTCACAGGGACAGAAGCAGCTTTTGACGATCGCGAGAGCCATTTTAGCAGATAACAGGATACTGATCCTTGATGAAGCAACAAGTTCCGTCGATACGAGAACTGAGGCAAGAATACAGAAAGCAATGAACAATCTGATGAAAGGAAGAACCAGCTTTGTCATTGCGCACAGACTTTCTACGATCAAAGATGCAGATTTAATTTTAGTCATGAAAGACGGAGATATTATTGAGCAGGGAACCCATAAAGAACTCCTAGAACAACAGGGATTCTATGCGGATTTATACAATTCCCAGTTTGAGGAAGCGTTAGCCTAGAAGTATAAAAAAAGTGTGAAAAAATTGTTTTTCACACTTTTTTCTTTGATTTTTTCCTATGAGTATGATATGATAAGTTCTGCTATGTAAAGTTTGCATCTATAGTCTAATGGATAGAACGCTGGACTCCGATTCCAGTAATGTGGGTTCGATTCCCGCTAGATGCATTTTTTACTCTATAGGAGATCGTTTGTTTTCGCAATGTCCTACAGAGTAAAGAATAACTGAGGACAAGCAGCAGTATAGGAGGTTTTTATGAGTACTGAGGATGGAAGTAACAAAAATAACATAGATGGGAATGGCACAGATAAAAATAGCATAGATAAAGAAAAAACACAGGAATTTTTGCATAAAAACGGACGATATCTGATCATGGCAGGCATGTTAGTCGTGATCTTGATCGGTATCGTTATGTTAGTCAATAACAAAGGTACATCATCTGCTGATCCGAAAGCCAGAGCAGAAAAAGTGCTGAAAGAGGATTATCAGGTAGATGAAAATGAAGCCGTTACCAAACTGATGAAGAATTATTACAAATACTACGCAGAAGGTAATGTAGATAAGATGAAAGAGATTGCAACTCCAATCTCGAAATTAGAGCAGAGTTATATCAAGATGTTCAGCGAACGCGTAGAGAAATATAAGAACATCAAGTGCTATACAAAAGAGGGATTAGATAAAGATTCCTATATCGTATCCGTAACAATGGATATGAAGTTCCCGAAGATCAAGACAACGATCCCGTCTTTGGAGACTTTTTATGTAAGAACGGATGACAAGGGAAATCTGTATATTGACAATCTCTACAGTACATTCAATTATATCGCAACGAATGAAAAAGACGTTGATTCGAGCGTTTCAGAATTTATTGACAAGTATGAAGAGCAGGATGACTTTGTAAAGTTAGCAAACGATATCGAGAAAAAAAGCAGCAAAGCGATCAAATCGGATAAAGACTTAGAAAAATACGTTAATAAGCTGAATGATAAGGTAATTCCAAAGTGGCTGAACAATTATAAGAAGGCACAGGAGGAAGAACAGAAGAAGAAAGAAGAAGAGCAAAAGAAGAAGGACGAAGAAAAGAAGAAACAGGAAGAAGAACAAAAGAAGAAAGACGAAGAGAAGAAGAAAAAAGAGGAAGAACAAAAGAAGAAGGACGATAAGAAAGACAGCAAAAAGAAATCCGAAGAAAAGAAAAAATCTGAGGATAAAAAAGACAGTAAAAAGAAATCTGACAAGAAAGACGATCAGAAAAAAGAGGATAACAAGCAGGAAGAGCAACAACAGGCAGAGCAGCCGGCAGCCGAGACTGTATATGTAACCACAAAGGTCAATATCCGTGATGCTGCAAGTACCGATGGAAATGTCGTAGAGATGTTAGAGTTCGGAACAGAGTTGAAGCGGACCGGAACAGAAGGCGACTGGAGTGCCGTAGAGCATAATGGTGTAACCGGTTATGTCAAGAGCGAGTATCTGTCTACAGAAGTTCCACAGCAGGATACATCAGCACCTTCCCTGTCAGAGGGTTCTACCGTTACCTTAAATGGCACGATTAATATCCGTGAGTCCATGAGCGAGACTTCCACGAAGGTAGCAGTAGGATATGCCGGTGACAAGGTTACGGTTGTTATGAGTTATGCGGAAGGATGGACGAAGGTAAATTATAAAGATACCATCGGTTACATAAAGACAGAATTATTACAGTAGGAAGAAATGCGGAGGCTTAGGTCTCCGCATTTTTGAAAGGATAGGAATGGAAACGGAATTTATCAGGATCAATAAGTTTTTAAGTGAAGCAGGAGTGTGTTCAAGAAGAGGAGCAGACCGTCTTGTGGAAGAAGGAAGAGTGACTATTGACGGAAAGGTAGCAGTACTTGGTGATCAGATCCTTCCGGGACAGAAGGTTCTTGTGGACGGCAGGGAAATACAGAGAGAGGATGAGAAGATTTTACTGGCTTTTCATAAACCAAAAGGAATTGTATGTACGGCAGAGAAGAGAGAAAAGAACAATATTATTGATTATCTTCATTACCCGAAACGTATCTATCCGGTAGGAAGATTAGACAAAGATTCCGAGGGATTGATCCTTCTTACCAATGATGGAGAGCTTGGAAACGAGATTCTAAGAGCAAGAAATTTTCATGAGAAAGAATATATCGTAACGGTAAACCGCCCGGTTACGGATGAGTTTTTACGCGGAATGGCAGGAGGTGTACCAATCCTCGATACGATCACGAGAAAGTGTAAGGTAGAAAAGTTAGATAAGCGGAAATTCCGTATTGTGCTGACGCAGGGACTGAACCGGCAGATCCGCAGAATGTGTGAATATTTTGGCTATCGGGTGGTCAAACTGGTCCGTGTCAGGATCATGAATATTAAATTAGGAGATCTTCCAGTGGGAAAATACCGTGATCTTACACATCAGGAATGGGAAGGATTATTGGCACTGCTATCAGAGAGTGGGAAAGAGGAATAGAATGGAAATTCAGGAAAAAATAGAAGCGTTACGCAAGGAAATTGAGTATCATATCGAACGCTATTATAATCAGGATGATCCGGAGATTACCGATTACGAATACGATCAGAAAATGAACGAGTTAAAACGTTTAGAAAGAGAACACCCGGAATATGTCACACCGGATTCCCCGACACAAAAGGTCGGAGGAAGTGCAAAACGTGAGGCGGGTGTCTTAGTAGAGCATAACGTACCGATGTTGAGCCTTCAGGATGTTTTTGACAGGGGAGAGGTAGAGAATTTTGTTGCAGAAATGAAAAAGCAGTTAGATGATCCTGAATTTGTGGTTGAATACAAGATAGACGGACTGTCTCTTTCTTTGCGTTACGAATACGGCGAGTTGAAGTTAGCAGAGACCAGAGGAGATGGCATCCAATATGGGGAAGATGTCACGGCAAATGCAAAAGTGATCCGTGATGTCAAAAAGAAATTAAAAGATAAACCGGAATATCTCGAAATCCGTGGCGAAGTCTATATGACAGAGGCTGATTTTGAGAAGGTCAACGAAAAACAGGAACTGCTCGGCAAAAAGCTGTTTGCAAATCCAAGAAACTGTGCAGCAGGCACACTGCGTCAGTTAGATACCGCAGTGACAAAGGAACGCGGACTGTCCATGTTTATTTTTAATATTCAGGATGCAAGAGGAATCTCATTTGAAACGCATACAGAAGGCTATGAATATTTAAAAAAACAGGGCATTCGGGTCATTGAAGAATATACGGTCTGCAAGACAGCAGATGAAGTCTGGGCAGCGATCGAAAAAATCGGCGAGAATCGCGGAAAACTGCCATATGATATTGATGGCGCGGTGGTAAAGATCAACCGTTTTTCCGACCGGGAAAAATTAGGGGCAACTTCTAAAGTTCCGCGGTGGGCAGTGGCATATAAATATCCGCCGGAAGAAAAAGAGACAAAACTGTTAGATATTGAGTTGTCGGTTGGCAGAACCGGAAGGATCACGCCGACAGCCGTTTTTGAACCGGTGCGGTTGTGTGGCACGAGCGTATCAAGAGCAACCCTGCATAATCAGGATTTTATTGATGAATTAGACATCGGGATCGGTGATACGATCGTGGTATATAAATCCGGTGAGATCATTCCGAAGGTGCGAAGAGTCATTCATGAAAAAAGACCGGAGGGTGTGAAAAAATTTGTAATACCGGATGTCTGTCCGGTCTGTGGTGCAAAGACAGAGCGAGAAAAAGATACGGCAGATATCAAGTGTACCTCACCAAACTGCCCGGCACAGTTAGAACGTCATATGATCAATTTTGTCGGCAGGGATGCTATGGATATCAAAGGATTTGGTGCCACTTACATTATGGAGCTGGTACATCTTGGATATCTCAAAGATATTGCAGATATTTATGATTTAAAAAAGCACCGGGAAGAACTGATTGAACAGGGAATTATCGGAAAAGAAAAGAATACAGATAAGTTGTTAGATGCAATTGAAAAATCCAAGCAAAATGAGGCATTCCAGTTGTTGACCGGATTTGGTATCCCAAATGTCGGTAAGGCAGCGGCAAAGACCATTCTGAAACATTTTGGCAGTATAGAAGCACTGATGCAGGCAGATATGGAGAGTCTGCAACAGGTTGCAGATGTCGGAGAGGTTACGGCACTTTGCATCCGTAATTATTTTCAGGATGAAAATAACTGCAAGATCATAGAACGTCTGAAAGAAGCAGGGGTCAATATGGAAATGGCAGAGTCAGGCAGTGAGGACGGACGTTTTGACGGATTGACCTTTGTCATTACCGGAACACTTCCAACGATGGATCGAAAGGCAGCAGCAGCCCTGATCGAAGCGCATGGCGGCAAGGTATCCGGTTCTGTTTCTAAAAAGACCAATTATCTGCTTGCCGGAGAAAATGCAGGCAGTAAGCTGACTAAAGCAAATGATCTAGGTGTTTCCGTGATATCGGAAGCAGAATTGCAGGAAATGTTAAAATAGATATTGATAAACAGAACACAGACAGAAAAGAGGGAAAAATATGCCGATCAAGACACAGGGAGATTTACCGGCAAAGGAAATATTAGAAAATGAAAATATATTTGTGATGGATGAGAGTCGTGCTATCCATCAGGACATTCGTCCGCTTCAGGTGTGCATTTTAAACCTGATGCCGTTAAAAGAAGATACGGAGTTACAGTTGCTGCGTGCACTATCGAACACACCATTACAGGTGGATATTACGTTTTTAACAGTAAAAAGCCACGAATCGCAGAATGTATCTGCGAATCATCTGAACAAATTTTATACAACCTTTGAATACATCAAAGATCAAAAATTTGATGGCATGATCATTACGGGAGCACCGATCGAGCATCTGGATTATGAAACAGTAGATTACTGGGAGGAACTTTGTCAGATCATGGACTGGACAAAGACAAACGTGACCAGTACGATGCATATCTGCTGGGGTGCTCAGGCAGGACTTTACTATCATTTTGGTATTAACAAGGTGCTGCTTCCGAAAAAATTATTTGGAGTTTACCCATTCCAGGTATTGAACAGAAAAGTGCCGTTAGTCCGTGGCTTTGACGATGTGTTCTATGCACCAAACAGCCGCCATACAGCAATCTTAACCGAAGACATTGAGAACTGCCCGGATCTGAAGGTTCTTGCAAAATCCGAAGAGGCAGGTGTATTTCTGTGCCTTTCAAATGAAGGAAAACAGATATTTGTCATGGGGCATCCGGAATACGACAGGATCACACTGGACAAAGAATACCATAGAGATTTAGAGAAAGGTCTGCCGATTGACCTGCCGTATAATTATTATCCGAATGATGATGCCACAAAGCGTCCGCTGCTGCAGTGGAGAGCAAACAGCAACAATTTGTTCAGTAACTGGCTCAATTATTATGTATATCAGGTCACTCCGTATGAGTTGTAGGGAAACCGCTGAAAACAAGCAGATTCTTGGGAAATCACAAAGAAATAAAATGACTTTAAAATTACATATTTTCATGTATTTTCACATATTTTAATGGACAAATGGTGTCAAAATGGTGTCAAAACAAAAAAAACAATGGTGTCAAAAACAGAGCCTTTATATAATACGAAGATGTCATTGTTTGACACAAAAAAATGTGATAAAGTGATAGCGATTAAAAGGGTAGATGGTTAAAAGCCATCTGCTCTTTTTTATTACAGAGAAAAGGAGGAATCTATATGAATACGGTAGAGCCAATCCGAGATATCGACACCGTCTGGGACATAGCGGATTATCTTGGAGAGACAAGTGAGCGTAACAGGATGATGTTTCTTTTCGGAATATATGTCGGCATCCGGATCAGTGATATTTTAAAATTAAAAGTCAGAGATGTCCGGGATAAAACGCATATTTATATCAGGGAGAAAAAAACAAAGAAAGAGAAACGATTTCCGATTAATGAAGAACTTCGCCCGGAACTGAACCGGTATATCAGAGGGAAGGCAGACTATGAGTGGCTGTTTCCATCCAGGCAGGGGTCCGATCATGTACAGAGAGTCAGAGCTTATCAGATACTGAATGAAGCCGGTCAGAAGTTTGGGGTAGATCATGTCGGCACTCATACATTGAGAAAAACATTCGGATATCATTTTTATCAGCAGACACATGACATTGTGACCTTACAGAAAATCTTTAACCATTCATCTATTGAGGTAACGTTTCGCTACATCGGAATCTCACAGGATATGCAGGATGCAGCGATTAAAAAAATATCTTTCAAGCGAAGATAATTTTTTTTAAAAGTACAGTTTAACATATTGAAATTCAATGTATAACTGCTGATAAGTAAAATGAGTTTCTTCCATTAAGTGCGAAAATAAAAAGCAGTTGAACAGAATTTAAAGATATGTATATCTCACCAAATTGTCATTGTTTGGCAAAAACATATGTGCTAATATATATCATGAAAGAACTGGAGAAAGCTCCGGTTCTTTTTCTGTTACTGGGGTTACCAGAACTTCATACCTATGTGCCTTCATAAAAACCGCCGCATGAAAAACAGGGCGGCGGTACTCCTAAAGAAAGGAAGGACAAGCAAAGTGTTAACGAGTTGTCAGTATTGCGGGAGAATTCATGAAAAAAAATATATTTGTGATAAAAAGCGAAAAGCACAGGAAGAAAGGTGGAAAAAGAAGAGGGAGACCAAAGCGTTTCGATTCAGAAAGTCATATGAATGGACGCAGAAGAGCAGAGAAATAAGAGAGAGAGACCATTATATGTGCCTGTGTTGTCAGGCTGGATTAGAGAAAACATATAAGAAGTTTAATACAGAAGAATTGGATGTGCATCACATCATTCCGATAGAGGAGGACTTTAATCTTAGATTGTCGGATGATAATTTAATCACGATATGTAAGGTACATCACGAGATGTGTGAGGCTGGAATTATCAGCCGAGAACAGCAGATGTCCTTGCTTTCAAAAACCTCGGAAGATGTCGGATTTTTGGTACAGTAGGGAGTACCCCCGGGGGTGTTTCAGTTTTTTGAGACGTCTTTTTATAGACCGACGCCCACCCTTTTTATAAAAAAAATTCCCAAAATGAAGAAAAAGGAGGCAGAGAGCATGGCAAGACCGGCGAAACCGGTAAACGTTATTCAGATGGAGAAAAAGTCTCACAGGACAAAAAAAGAGCTTGCAGTTCGTCAGAAATCCGAACAGGAAATGCTCTCTGGCGAACGAATTGACAAATTTACGGAAGTGAAAAATAACACGAAAGCAAGCCGGGAATTCGACCGTGTTGTCAAGATTTTAGATAGCATCGAAAAGAATGATAAGATGTACGAGACGGTCATTAATCGATATTGTTTGATGCTGGCAGAATGCCGGGAACTGGAAGATTTAAAGAAAACAATCTCCGTAAATATCAAGCATATGATAAAACTTTTTAAAGAAAATATCGTAGCAGAAGCAGAGCCGGAAGCTAAGGCGTTATTATATATTGATTTCGCAAGAGAAATCGCTCAGTTATCGAATACGTTGATTAAATATGACAGGGAGATTGAAAAGAAAAGGGGAATGCTGCTTGCTATTGAAAAAGAATCAGGCATGACCATGGCAGCAATGCTCCGGACAATTCCGAAAAAACAGGAGCAGGGAACTAACCCGCTACTGGAGGTGCTCTGCAGTGAATGATGTTAAAGAAAGCAGAGCGTATAAATATTGTGAATGGGCATTAAAAAAAAATAATGATATGGTTCCGCATTATGTGAAATTACAGTGCGAATCATGGAAAAATATCGTTGATGGAAAGGAACCGTCTATCTATGTAAGCGAATCTACTTATAAAAAAATCATGAAAATACTACATTTTATGATCCACCCTGATCTGAAAAAAGCGCTAGATGAATCATTAGAAGATTATGCAATGTTATTTATTATTGCAACTTTTTGCACAAAAATGATAGATCCTGATGATCATATTGAGGTCCGTTATTATACAACGGCAGTTTTAAAAATCGCAAGAAAGAATTTTAAAACATTTAATGCGGCAGTTATATTTATAATTTTAATGATCATGGAACCACGATTTTCAAGATTCTTTTCGGTAGCACCAGACTTGAAGTTATCAAAGGAGTTACAGGTTGCCATAAAAAAAATCATAAAATCAAGTCCGGCATTGGATGATGAGCTTGATCCGGCATTTAAATCGCTGCGAAGTGAAATACGATGCAACTGGTCTGAGAGTGAATATGTTCCATTAGCGTACAGTGAAGATAAGATGGATGGAAAGTTGCCGGCGGCATTTCTTGCAGATGAAGCCGGTGCCATGGACTCATATCCGGTAGAAGCAATGCGATCCGGACAAATCACATTAATAAATCCTCTTGGAATTATTTTAAGTACCGAATACCCAAATGATAACAATGTCATGCTGGATGAGGTGGATAAGGGAAAGAAGGTACTTGATGGACTAAGAGAAAACGGAAGAATATTCTCGCTTATTTATGTTCCAGATGATTATCTGTGGCAGGGAGACATATGGCAGACTGATGATCGGTGCATTTATCAAAGCAATCCGGTGGCTTGCACCAATAAAAGAATCTTTAATGCTATTGTCGAAAAAAGAACGGATGCCATTGCATATGAAAACAAGCGAGAAAATTATCTTTGTAAACACAACAATATTAAATATAAAGGACTTGGTGTTGAAGGCTACATAGAGATCACAAAGGTTAGAAAGTGTAAACGTAGTAGAAATGATGCGTGGTGGAAAGGACGGCGCGTCTGGCTTGGAATTGATTTGTCAATGACAGAAGATAACGTCTGCGTTGATATGAAAACTTATGAGGGAACAGACCTTGATAATGCGGTCTTATATACAAAAACGATGGGATTCATCCCGAAAGGAAAAATTGTACAGAAAAGCAAGAAAGAAGGTGTTGATTATGAAGCACTGATAAGAAATGGTGATTGTATCGCCTGTGGCGATGAAGTTATCGATTACACAGAGGTTGAAGAGTATGTGCTGACATTGGAAGAAAAATATGGCGTGGAGGTAGTTCAGATAGGCTACGATAAATGGAATGCACTGTCAAGCGTGCAGAAATTTGAGAAAGCCGGTTATGAGTGCGTTGAAATCAAGCAGCATTCCAGTGTTCTCCATATGCCGACAAAATGGCTGAAAGAATGCATCCTCTCAGAACGATTTTTTTATGACGAAAATCTTATGCTGGAGATTAATTTTCAAAATGCGAGATGCACGGAAGATACGAATAGAAATAAATATGTTAACAAAAAAAAGTCTGTGGATAAAGTCGACCAGGTTGTCGGAAACATCAACAGCACTTATCTCATTGAGCAGGAATTGTTATACGGAGCAGACGATTTCCTGATACAGACATAAGGAGGATTAAGGTGGGCTTATTTGGAAAGAAAACAAACAAGGTCAGAGCAGATACAGCAGATTCATATGAACCGATGACAGATGATATGCTTTTATCCGCTATTCTTGGACAGAAAAAGATCACAAGGGAAGAAGCAAAAAAAATACCTACGGTAACTGCCTGCCTGGATTTTATTGCGGGAACGCTAGATAGTCTTCCAATCAGATTGTATCAAAAAACGGAACAGGGTATTGAGATCGTCAAAGATGATGTCAGAGTAAATCTCTTAAATCAGGATACCGGAGATACACTGACCGCAAAGCAGTTCTGGCGGGCAATCCTTGAAGATTATTACCTTGGAAGCGGAGGATATGCGTATATTGAGAGAGCCGGAACAAGAATAAGAAGCATTCGTTATGTTGAAGATTCAAAAGTCACTGTCATAAAGAATGAGCATCCGATTTTTAAAGATTATGACATTTATGTGTATGACAATAAATATTATCCGTTTGAATTTTTGAAATTTCTTAGAAAAACAACGGACGGCTGCACATCCTGCTCTATTGTGGAAGAAAACGACCTGATATTCGGGGTATCGTACAACACTTTAATTTATCAGGAGAATCTTGTTAAAAAAGGTGGAAATAAAAGAGGATTTTTGAAATCCAAGCGAAAATTGTCTGAAGAAGCTATGACGAAGTTGAAAGACAGCTTTCGACGGTTGTATTCAAATAATCGTGAAAATGTGATTGTCTTAAATGATGGACTTGAATTTGAAGAGGCATCTAATACGTCTGTAGAGATGCAGATGAATGAGAATAAAGAAACAGACAGTACCCAGATTACCGGTCTTTTTAAAGTACCGTATTCTCTTTTGACCGGAAAGGGAATTACAAAAGAGGACAGGGAAAGTTTTATAAAATTCTGCATCACACCGCTTCTGGCAGATTTTGAGTGCAGTTTAAACAGGGACTTACTGCTTGAAAGTGAAAAGAGTTCCCGATACTTTGCTTTTGATACAAAAGAGCTCACTCGCGGAAACATTGAGGAAAGATACAAAGCGTATGAGGTGGGATTAAGAAATAATTTCTTGCAGGTAGATGAAGTCAGGGAAAAAGAGGACTATGAGCCGCTTGGAATCAACTGGATCCGCCTTGGACTGGATAGCGTTCTTTATGATCCAAAGAAGAATATGATCTACACACCGAATACAAATGAGATGCAGCAGCTTGAAGGCGTGCAGTTGAAGAAAGAAGGTAAAGACAATGAAAGTGGAATTAAGAAATGACAGTGTTTACATTGAGGGTTATGTGAATGCTGTAGGTCGGGATTCCCGACCAATTCGTGACAAAACTACCGGAAAGCGTTTTGTAGAGCAGATTGTTCCGGGCACTTTTAAAAGAGCCCTTGCAAAAAACGAAGTAAAGTTATTACTTGATCACGATCATAGCCGGGAGCTTGGTTCAACGGAAACGAACCTGACGTTGTATGAGGACAACATCGGTTTAAGAGCAGAAGCGGAGATTACGGACCCGGAAGTCATTGAAAAGGCAAAAAATAAGAAACTCCGAGGATGGTCCTTTGGTTTTAAAGAAAGAGATGCATCTGAAGAAGAGACAAAATCAGGACTCACAAGAAGATATGTAGAGGATATGATCCTTGCCGAGGTGTCATTGATTGATGAGAAAAAGATTCCGGCTTATGAAGGAACGAGTGTTGAAACCAGAGCAGAGAGTGAAGAACTTATTAAAGCAGATGTAATGGAAGTAAAAACAGATTATGTTGAGCGGGCAGAGGTGAGCAAGCCATCACTGGAACATTATAAAAAACGCATCTTGAAACTCAAAGGAGGAAGAGACGATGAATAAAAACAGAAAAAGAGTAGCAGTAAAACAGGAAATGCAGAACAGAGCCGAGGATTTAAAAAGCATTGCAGAACAGCGAGCCGAATTAGTTGAAAAATTAGAAGCTCTGACGCAGCAGGCAGACACAGAACAGAGAGCCTTTACAGAGGAAGAGGAAAAGGACTTTGATGAGACGGAAAGCGCGATCAAAAAACTGGATGATACTTTAAAAAGAATGGAAAGAGCACGGGATATTCCGTTAAATGCGACAGAAACAAAGAAAAAAGAAGAAAAATCAGATGATCCGGAAGCATTGGAGGAAAGAGCTTTTGCTGCTTACGTCAGAGGAGAGGTCTTAGAGGAAAGAGCCGATGTGAACATGACCACCGGGGATAATGGTGCAGTAATTCCGTCCAGCATCGCAAACAAGATCATTAAAAAGGTACATGACATTTCTCCAATCTTTCAGTTGGCAGAAAAATATCATGTTTCCGGTAACCTGTCTATTCCGTATTACGATGAAAGCTCACAGCAGATCACGATGGCTTATGCTACAGAATTTACGGATCTTGAGAGCACATCCGGTAAGTTTGCCAGCATTGAATTAAAAGGATTCCTTGCAGGAGCATTGAGCAAGGTTTCAAAATCTCTGATCAACAATTCCAGTTTTGACATTGTGCCATTTGTTATTAATGAAATGGCAGAATCTGTTGCAAGGTGGATTGAAAAAGAGCTTTTAAATGGAACTAAAGATAAAATTGATGGATTATCAAAAGTTACAACTCTGACTGCCGCAGCGCAGGCAGCAGTTACAGCAGATGAACTCATTGATGTTCAGGAAGAAATACCGGATGTTTATCAGGCAGATGCAATTTGGATCATGAGCAAAAAAACCAGAACAGCCATCAGAAAATTAAAAGATTCTGATGGAAATTATATCTTAAATAAAGATGCGACCAGCAAGTGGGGTTATACGCTTTTCGGAAAAGACGTATATACATCAGAGAATATGCCGGATATGGCGGCAGGAAAACGTGCCATTCTTTATGGAGACATGAGCGGACTGGCAGTTAAGATTTCGGAGGACATGAACATTCAGGTTCTGCAGGAGAAATTCGCCACCCAGCATGCCGTAGGAATCATTTCATGGATTGAATTAGATGCAAAGATCCAGAATGCACAGAAGCTGACCGGATTAACGATGAAAGCAGCTTCATAGAGCGGTTCATAAGGAGGAGCAGACATGATTGTAAAAGCTATGGAGAACTTTAGCGGAAAGGTATCAATGTCGATCGGGCAGGTTAGGGACATTCCGGAAGGGGAAACCCTTACCGACCTGCTCCATGCAGGATATGTCACAGAGATTGAAGAACAGCCGAAAAAGACGACCAGAAAGAAGAGCGGAGCATGAAAATAAGTGAGGTTACAGAAGAGGTCCTTGCAGAATATGCAAGAATTGACGAGCCGGAAGAAATAGAATTAAAAGAGCTTGCAGACATGAAAAAACGTGCAGTTGCATGGATAACAAGTTATACAGGACTGAATGAAGAAAAACTGGATGATCACGAAGACATCACACAGGCTCTGTTCTTACTGGTTATGGACATGTTCGATAACAGAAATCTCTATATCGAAGGGAAAGCCTCAAATGTAAATAAGGCGGTGGAGAGCATCCTGTCGATGCACTCCACGAATCTGCTCTAGTGCTCTTAGGAGGAATTATGAAAGTATTAAATATCGGACGCTTGAATAAAAGACTCACTTTTTTAAAACTTGCAGATTCCGAGGACAGTCTCGGGCAAACTGTGCAGATATTAAAACCTTATCGGACTGTATGGGGATCCCTTTACCCGGTAAGAGGAACAGAATTTTATGAGATACAGAAAATCCAGAGTAAAGTTACTCACAAGTGTTATGTTCGATATCTTTCCGGGATTGATACAAACTGCTATATCCGATATAAGGACAAAACTTACTCTATTGAGAGTGTTATAAATGTCAATCTTGAAAATAAGATGCTTGAGATTCTATGCTCCGAGTACACAAACAAGGAGGAGATGCCGAGTGAATGAGCACACCTTGAAAGTGGAAGGATTGGAAGAATTAAGAAAAAATCTTGAAAACTTAGTAAAAAAATATCCTGACAGAGCCGGTGATCTGCTCCATGCAGAAGCCATCGGACTACGAAAAAACGTAGTAAACGGGATGCGGCATGAAACCAATATCAGCGCAGAAAATAAAAAATCACTTGGGAAAATAAGAAATTATAAGGTGTCACAGGTTCAGGGGCTTGGAGCCTATCAGTATGTAGAGATGAGTGCAAAATCCCCACACTTTCATCTTGTAGAGCATGGACATGTCTTAAAAACACACAAAAAGAAAACCATCGGTTTTGTACCGGGAAAACATGTCATGGAAAATGAGATTAAGAAGTACCAGGAACAGGTGCCAGCGATGACGGAAGCGATGATAGAAACGCTATTGAGAGAGGAAGGTTTTATCTGATGACTTTGTTGGAAGTAAAAAAGGGCTTGCTTGCAAAGATGAAAGAGGCATTTCCGGCTTCAAAATATAAGTATTACAGTACAGCAGTGTCAGAGGGATTTCAGCGGCCGTGTTTTTTTACACAGCTAAAACCGACTGATACCAGTCCGAGAAATTATAACTCCAGAAATATGCAGGCAACACTTTATATTACGTTTTTTCAACGGTCGGTGGATGAAGCGGAAAGCCTTGAAATTATTCAAAAAATACAGGATATTTTCGGTTTATATGTAAAAATCAATAACCGGGTAATACATGTCACAAATATGGACTGGGATTTCATAGGAAAAGAAAATAATATCCCCGAAATCAGAATTGACCTGCTTTGGGGAGAAAAAATAGAACATAAAAATAATCTGCCTGTTATGGAAAAGGCAGACTTCAACGTTGAGAAAGGAGATTCTTAAAAATGGGAATGCCAAGTATTTCGATTTCATTTACGGAAAAAGGAAGCACAGCAATCAGTCGAGGGGAAAGAGGAATCATCGCCATGATTTTAAAAGATACGGTTCCTGCCACAAATCCAATAGTCTGTGCGACCGAATCTGATGTACCGGCGTCATTGCCAAGTGCATCGAAAGAACAGATTTTACTTGCACTCAAAGGGTATGTTAATTCCCCGCTCCGCGTTCTGGCATACATAGTTGCGTCAGATGCAAAAGATTACAGTGCAGCTTTAAATTATTTTAAGACAGTTAAGTTTGACTACCTTGTTGCACCGTCAGCAGAAACAGATAAACAGACCACAGCAATCGTTAATTATGTGAAGTCTGAACGTGGATCAGGAAAACTGATCAAGGCAGTTCTTCCGAATACAACCGCGGATTTTGAGGGTATTGTGAATTTTGCTACTGAAAAAGTGATTGCAGGCAGTAAAACATATACGACTGAGCAGTATTGTTCACGAATTGCCGGGATTATCGCCGGAACACCGTTATATATGTCCTGTACATATGCTCCGTTGCCGGAATTGACTGACTGCTCCAGATTGACGAGAGCAGAGATGGATACAGCGGTGGATGCAGGAAAGATGATCGTATGGTTTGATGGAGAGAAAGTCAAGACAGCGCGTGGTGTGAACAGCCTGACAACGTTGACCGCTGCGAAGAATTCACAGTTTCAGAAAATCAAAATCGTGGACACCATGGACATGATTGAAAATGATATCAAGAGAACAGCGGAGGATAATTATCTCGGAAGATACGCGAACACTTATGATAACAAGTGTCTGTTATTGTCTGCTATCGGCAATTATTTTGAGAAAGTGAAACAGGATAATATTTTATCCGGCTATAACATCGAGATCGATGTTGACGCCAACCGTGCTTATTTAAAAGATAAAGGAAAAGATGTCGATGCTATGTCAGATGATGATATCAAAACAGCCAATACGGGTTCCAGTGTATTTTTAAAGGCTACGATACAGATTCTGGATGCCATTGAGGATATTGTTTTACCAATTACGATTTAGGAGGTTTTTAAAATGTATAATGCAAATAAAACCATTAATGGTACCTTTGGAGAGGTCTGGGTTGATGATTATTATATGGCAGAAGTAACAGGACTGCAGGCAAAGGTTACTTTAAAGAAAGATTCCGTGAATCAGACCGGAACATTGGCAGAAGGATACAAGGTTACCGGCTTAGAGTGCAAGGGAACATTAAAATATAACAAAGTGACCTCGTATTTTATCAGGCTGCTTTCTGAAAATTTGAAAAAAGGAAAAGAAACGGTCTGCACCATTATCTCAAAGTTGGCTGATCCGGAAAGTGATGGTGCAGAAAGAATTAAATTGACAGGGTGCACTTTTGATGAACTGACTCTGGCAGACTGGGAAGCAAAAAAACTTGGCGAAGAGAGTGTCCCATTCACATTTACCGGTTGGGAACTTTTAGATACGATCAAACCACTGTAGGAGGAAAATTACAATGAATGTAGTAGATAGATTATTAAAAGCAGATGTAAAAAAAGCTGAAGAACTGGAAACCGGTTCCTTTTCGTCTAAAAGACTTGCAAAAATCTTAGGAGAAAAGGAAGCTGTTCCGGTTGAGATCAAAGAAGTTCCATCTAGAAGATTAAATGACATTGTTTCCTATCAGCTTAAGGGAAATGGAAGTTTTGATTATTCAAAAAATTTCGATGCAAAGATCATGATGTGTGTGGAGGGAATTGTAAGCCCTAATCTTAGAGATGCAGCTTTACAGAAACATTTTGAGTGCAAGAGTGCAAGTGAGCTTTGCGAGAAGCTCTTTGGAAACGAGATTACTGATATCAGCGATGCGATCAGTGAACTTTCCGGGATTTCCGATAACGATGAGGAAGAGGTAAAAAACTAATCAAGGCGAACAAGGAGGTTCGCTGTATGTACCTCCTTTTTCGCTTTCACAATATCCTTCCAAGTCAGTACCGGGATATCGGATACGGAGAGAGAATTGTGTTACAGGCATTCATGGATTACCAGTTAGAGGAGATGCAGGAAGAGATAGCGGCGCTAGGAGGGAAAGACTAGATGTCAGGAAAACACGTTGATGTAACACTTCGATTAATTGATAAAATTACCGGTCCGTTGAAAAATGCAGAAGATAAATTAACGAGAACTGCTAATCAGTGGACAAAAGCAGGAAGGCAGATTCAGAACGCAGGGAAAAACATCTCGAATGTTGGTTCTAGTTTAACAAAAAGTATTACGGTCCCTGTTGCCGGAGCAGGGATTGCCTGTCTTAAAGTTGCAAGTGATTTTGAAAAAGGAATGAGCACTGTGCAATCTATCTGTGGTGCGTCCGGGAAAGAACTCCAGAACTTATCCGATAAAGCGAAAGAAATGGGTGCAAAGACAAAATTCTCTGCAACAGAGGCAACAGATGCTTTTAAATATATGGCAATGGCCGGTTGGAACACGCAAGAGATGATGGATGGAATCGAAGGTGTCATGTATCTTGCAGGAGCAACAGGGGAAGACCTTGCTCAGACATCCGATATTGTAACCGATGCTCTGACTGCTTTCGGAATGTCAGCGAAGGAAACAAACAGATTTGTCGATGTTTTGGCTAAAACAGCAAATAATTCGAATACAAATGTCGGTATGCTGGGAGAATCATTTCAATATGTCGCTCCTGTTGCTGGTGCATTAAAATATAGCGTGGAGGATGTATCAACTGCTCTTGGATTAATGGCGAACAGCGGAGTTAAGGCGTCTATGTCTGGAACGGCTTTACGTTCCTGGCTGTCCAGAATGGCAGACCCGACCGATAAAGTGGAAGCTGCTATGAAAAAACTCGGAATCTCCCTGACAAATTCTGATGGAAGCATGAAAGACTTTAAAACAGTGATGCAGGATACAAGGAAAGGTTTTTCCGGATTATCTGAAGCACAGAAATCGCAATATGCATCCACGATTGCAGGAAAGCAGGGAATGAGCGGCTTACTTGCTATCGTAAATTCATCAGATGGAGATTTTGAAAAACTATCTAATTCTATTTATGACGCAGATGGAGCTTGTAAGAAGATGTATGACACTGCTCAAGATAATCTGCAGGGTCAGTTGACGATATTAAAATCTACGCTTGAGAGCATCGGTATTAGCTTGGGTGAACGGATGACACCGTATGTAAAAAATGCAACAGAGTGGTTGCAGAAGCTGGCAGAAAAATTCAATTCCTTATCTGACAAGCAGAAAGATATGATCATAAAGATTGCCTTAGCAGCAGCAGCTATGGGACCTTTCCTTCTGGTGTTTGGAAAGGCAACAACTCATATTGGAAAAACCGTAACCCATGTCGGTAAATTTGGCAAGGCGATCAGAAACGCCGGAGGCTTCATGAAACTATTAAAATCTCCTTCTGCCATCGTTGTTGCTTCCTTGCTTGCCATCGTCGTTGCAGGCGTTTTGGTGTACAAAAATTGGGACAAGATTAAAAAAGCCGGTGGAAAAATGTGGTCTTATATTAAAAAGGTTTTTAAAGATATGGGACTTAGCGGAAAAGATGTGAAAGAGCAGTTAGAACCAATCGGGGAGAAATTCCAGTCGATCGCCAAGCATGCGAAAAAACTGTGGAAGATTTCCAAGCCATATTTAAAAAAATACGGGGATATGGTAAAACTCGTGTTCGGTACATATTTCGGTGTGGCAATCGGACAGGCAGTCGGTATCATAAAAGCCTTTTTTAAAAGCATTACCGGCTTTGTCAAAGGAATCATGTCGATATTTGATGGTCTGATTAAATTTATTACCGGAGTATTCACAGGAAACTGGTCAAAAGCGTGGGATGGTGTAAAGGAGATCTTTGGCGGTGCGTTTGAAGGTCTGAAAAGCCTGTGTAAGTTGCCGATGAATGCTGTGATCGGTATGATTAACGGTGCAATTTCGGGAATTAACAAGCTGGGACTTAAGATACCGGATTGGGTGCCGGAAATCGGCGGCAAGAATTTTTCGATTAATATACCGAAAATTCCAATGCTTGCAATCGGTACAAAGAACTGGCGTGGTGGTTTTGCACAGATTTCAGAGCGTGGCGGTGAGATTGTCGACTTACCGAAAGGAAGCCGCGTTTATCCTCATGATGAAACAGTCAGAAAAGCATATAGCGATGGTGCTAAAAGCAGCCGAGGCTCTTCGATCGTCATCGCAAAACTGGCAGATACCATTGTCGTCCGGGAAGAAGCGGATATTGATAAGATCGCTACCAGAATTGTAGATAAACTCAGTGATACATCGAAAAATCTTGGAGGTGCGGAACTTGGATATTTATATTAAATGGGATTCTGATAAAAAAGGGTTTTTGCTTCCGATCAATCCGGAGGGATTTGAGCTATCGGATTCTATGAACAATACGTCTGTCATTGTTCATAATCTCGGAGAAATTAATTTAAAAGGTAAGAGAAGTCTTTGGACCATCACATTAGAGTCCTTTTTCCCGCACCAGAAATACAGCTTTTCAAGAGGAGCATATCATGATCCGTATGAGTATTACATAAAAAAACTCAAAAAGCTGTTTGAGAAAAATACTACGATCCATTTAATTATTACCCAAACAAGCATTAACGGCTTTTTTACGATTGAATCATTTACATATGGGAATAAGGAAAAGAATGGGGATGTCTCTTACAGCCTGAGTTTAAAAGAATTCAGAGCGATCAAGTCCTCTTCTGTTTCTGTTAAGAAAAAGAAGACCACAAAAAAGATATACGGTGGGAGCGGAGCCGCAGGGGCAGGGTCGTCTTCCAGAGTTACCAAGACACCGCAGACCGGTGTATACGTCTGGAAAAAGGGCGATACCTGGCAAAAGGTTACAAAAAAATGCCTTGGTTCATCAGAAACATGGAAAATAACAAAGCAAAGGAATGCAACTGTCATTAAAAAGGCTAAGAAAAAGCATCCCAAGAAGAAAGAAAACGCGGCATTGATTGGTTACAAGGTGGTGGTTTTGGATTGGTGAAATTGAGATGGAAGGACAAATGGATCGATTTTGTGTCTGTCGATTGGAGCGGGACGGACAATCAGTGCTCCCGTCAGGTGGCTTTTTCTGTTCCAAACAACCCTTACGATAAAAACTTTGAACAGCTTGGGATTGCTCTCGGCGATCTGATTTACTTATATGATAAAAAACGCTTTTTTATCGGAACTGTTACGAACCGGGAGCGATCTGCTGAAACAGGATCAGCAACTTATACAGCGAAAGATTTTATGCATTATCTGCTCAACTCTTCCGGAACTTTTAAATTTAAAAATACGACACCGGAAAAAATGACACGAAAAGTATGTAGTGACTTAAAAATAAAGACAGGAAGTCTTGCAATTACAAATTTTAAGATTTCAAAACTTATTTTTGAGGACCAAAAAATGTATGACATCATTGTTTCCGGGTACCGCAGAGCAAGAGCAAAAACCGGAAAGAATTATATGCCAACGATGGACGGCTCAAAAGTCTGCGTCATTGAAAAAGGCAAGGCTTCCGGTGTGAAGTTGACACAAGGGGTTCATATTACAGGAGCAACTTACAGCGATACAACTGATAACATGGTCAATACGGTTAACATTTATTCATCGAAAATGAAGAAACTGGGACAGGTTCGAAATAAGAAGAATGTGTCGCGGTACGGCATATATCAAGCCGGTTATACAAAAGAGTCCGGTGTGGATGCAAAAGCAGAAGCCAAGTCCATGCTGGTCGGTGTCACAAGCGAAATTACTGTGGAAGCTCCGGGGAATCTTAAAGCGATATCCGGCCGTAGCATCAAAATTGATGATAAAGCAACCGGATTAAAAGGAACTTTCTATATCACGGCAGACCGTCACAATTTTTCTAACGGAGTCCATACGATGACATTGACTTTGTCGAGAGTAAACGAGATGGAGGAAGGAGCGGAAGCGGAGGAAGATTCCGGAAAGAAGGAACTGGAAAATCAGGCGAAGTGTTATTATCTTTCGACTTCAACTATTTATCATTCCTCGACTTCCTGTTCTGCCTGTGCAGGGAAAAGTACAAAGAAATCGACTGTGCAGCAGATGAAGAAAATTCGTATTGAAAGCGGAAAGAACAAAGGAAAACGTAAGTATCGTCCATGTTCAAAATGCTGGATCACTTAAAGGAGGCAGTGCTATGAATGCATATGAAAAGTTCATTAAGATTATCCGTGAAGAAGCTGCTAGAAGTAAGAAAAATCATTTGATCAAACTTGCGGAAATGACCGGTAAAGATTCCTGTCGAACCGGAACTTTAGAACTTGATAAAGACGATCTGATCGTGAACGAAACATTAAAAGGAAAGCTGCAGGCGGGCGATGTTGTTCTGATCACACAAATATCAGAAGAAACTTTTGCAATTTTAGCAAAGGCAGGTGAGTTATAATGTTTCCTTTTGACATAGAAGATGAAGAAGTCGATGTTGAGGTTGAAGAAGCGGAAGAACCGGCAGATTATGAGATTGATTTTGAAACAGGAAATCTTACAGGGAGGATTATCACGGGTCTTGATGCGATCATACAGAGGGCAAGGATTGTCCTGAACACTGACCGTTATTTTTATCCTCAATATAGTTGGGACCATGGAGCGGAGCTGAACCAACTGATCGGCCAAAACTACGATAAGGATTATATCGAAAGTGAAGTCAAGCGGATGGTCAGTGAAGCTCTGATGACGGATGAGAACATTCTGGATGTCACAGATTTTTCAAGTTCCATGCAAAATGAGAAACTTACCGTCAGTTTTACAATCGATACGGTGTATGGAAGGAGGGAGTTAAGTGTTTGATGACAGACTTTTCGATAACATCATGCAGGAGATGATGGAAACCTTTGGAGCAGAAGTGCGAACGGATGAAGGCTCGCTGGCTTATAATGCGTGTGCAAAGATTGCTGAAAAACTTGAGGAAATTTATGGTGACATGGATGAGATAAACGATAATCTGCTCCCGGATACGCAGGATGACAGCCATCTGATCGAATACGGCCGTGAGCGCGGACTTGAATATAAATATGCGACATGTCCGGTGGTCAGAGGTGTCTTTCAGCAGGAGATTGAGATTGGAGAGAGATTTTACTGTAATGGTTATGTTTATGAAGTTACAGAGTTAATTGAAAATTTTGATTATAAATTAACTTGTGAAACGGAGGGTGTTGCTGCAAATGCGAACAGAGGAAGTCTTGAGCCTGTCGATTATATCGATGATTATAAAGGCGGACAATTAACAGATATTTTTGTAGCAGGAACAGAGGATGAGGATATTGAGAGCTTCCGCCAAAAGGTTCTTGAAACGTTTAAAGCTACTGCTTTTTGTGGAAACAAGGCAGATTACAGAAAATATGTAAATGCAATACAGGGTGTCGGCGGCTGTAAGCCGAAGAGACGCGAGCAGGGATCTCCATGGATCAACATTTATGTTATAAGTTCTGATTTCAAAGCACCGTCGGATGCTTTGATCAAAGAAATACAGACAGCAGTTGATCCGGTGCAAAGTCATGGAGAGGGCGATGGGATGGCGCCTATCTGCCATCAGGTTCAGATCCTTGCGGTAGAGGAAATAGCTGTTAATCTATCCGTTAAAATTCAGTTTGATACCGGTTATTCAGAAGAAACGAGCCGTTCCCAGATTGAAAGTGTCATAGAAGATTATCTGCAGTTATTAAGAAAAACGTGGGAGAGTCTTGAAACTGATCATATGATTGTCCGTATCAGTCAGATTGAATCTAAAGTGTTGTCGGTAGAGGGAATCTTAGATGTTTCAGAGACAACATTAAATGAAGTCGCTGCGAACCTGTCACTGGATCATAAAAAAATCCCGGTACTGGGGGAGGTGAATATCAGTGTTTAATGCCCCGGAAATCATTATGAACATTAAAGATATTGCAGAAATTTACAAGATAAACGATTCACAGGAAGCAGAGCTTGAGAATGCAGTTGAAACATTGGAAAATAACATTTTTCTTGAAAAAATGGGAGAACAGATGATCGCCCGTTGGGAAAACATGCTGCAGATAACACCCCAGGACAACGATACCGTTGAGGATAGAAGATTCCGTGTAAAGGCGAAAGCATTGGAAAGATTACCCTATTCTTACAAGGTCCTTGTCCGAAAATTAAATGTGTTATGCCCGGAAGGGTATACGATGCTGATTTCTGCGGCACATGATGATATTCAGATAAAACTTGCATTAACTTCTAAGAAAATGATATCAGATGTCACAGAGTTATTAGAGGAGATCCTGCCTCTTAATATGACTTATAACGTTCAGGTTATGTGGAATCAGCATATCACGCTGAAATCATTTACACATAAAGAACTTTCAAAATATACGCACAAGCAGATCAGAGAGGAGGTTTTAAGTCATGTCAACGAAAACGAGTAATTTTGAATATACGAAACCCGGAGTAGATGAGTTCTATGATGTGACAGAATATAATCAGACACTGGATCAGATTGATGCCGATATACAGGCGAGAAAAGAAGCGGAAGAGCTAAAAGCAGCATCCGGTGTCTATGGTCATGTTAAATTAAGTGATTCATCAGCCGTTACAGACAGCACCGGATTAGCATTACCGGCAACAGAAAAAAATGCGACGATTGATGGAACATTGGCAAATCAGATTGCCAATATCAGAGGACTTGATTTGGTCTGGTACAATACCGGAAGCAACTTTAATATGACAGACTCTTACTCCGAGAATCAGAATGTTGCTGCTCCAGAAAAATACGATGCATTTATGATATTTTTTAATTCCGGAGCCGTATGCTGTATTCGTAACACTGTTGGGGTAGAAATCACAACTACCCATGTGTTAAATATTAACAGTAGCACATACGATCTTGTTTGGGCAAAAAGAAAATTTTATATAAATAATACCACGCCTAACAGAGTCATAACATTTGAGCCATGTTATTACAGAGCATTCGCAGCGGGATCATCATATAAACTTGCGAACGGTACCTGCATTCCGCTTAGAATCTATGGAATTAAAGGATAAAAAGGATAATAAGGAGGTAGAATCATGGAATATATCAAAGCAAATGGCGTAGAGTACGCCTACAGTTCAGTAATTACAGGAATTGACAGTATTTCATTTTTAATTGTGCATCAGAAAATAGCAGACATGGAGGAAGCCTTTCGACCGGTCACGGAGCTTACCGTGGCAGACGAGAATAAGGAGGTTTACGGTGTATATAAAAACCTGTCTTTTGAGTCCGCGACCGCCTATGGAGACGGAACCGTGATGGTTACCATGCACATTAAATCAGAGACGGAACTTCGTTTTGAAAGTCTTGAACAGACACAGGCAGAGCAGGACGAGGTTTTAGCAGAATTGTTAGGGGGTGAAGTATAATGAGTAACGCAGCGAAAAACATCATGCTCCGTGTCATCCGCCGGAGAATGGCAGAGGGCGAAGAGCTTGAGGATATCTTGGCCGGTTATCCCAAGCTGACGGATGAAGAAAAAGAAGAACTCAGGGAAGCCGTTTTATAAGCTCCCGGAAAGGACAAGTCAGTGGTTTGGACATTTATACAGAATAACTGGTTAGAGTGGCTTTTTGCCATCGTCACATTCATTCTCGGATGTCTCTACCGGGACGTAAGAAAGCGTCTCCTGGAAGAGAAAACGAAGAGTGATGCCATTGCGGAAGGAGTGCAGAGCCTTTTACGCGAGAATATCGTAGCAATTTTCAACAAGTACCATCAGGACCGTAAACATTGCCCTATTTACGCCAAAGAATCTCTTAATCGGGTTTACAGAGCTTATCATAATTTAGGCGGAAATGATGTGGCAACAGCATTATATGAGAAGGTCTTGGACATGCCGGAAGAACCGGAAACAACAGAGAAAGAGAGGTCAGAAGAAAATGATGAGTAAAAAAACTAAGAAATGGTTAAAAGCTGCCGGAATCCGTGCAGCGAAAACAGTTGCACAGACAGCGGTAGCCTTACTGCCTGCAGCCGCAACGCTGTCACAGGTAGACTGGATGACAGTTGCCGGAACTGCAGCACTGGCAGGAGTGGCATCAATTTTAACATCAGTAGCCGGATTGCCGGAGATTAAGGAGGATTAAAACATGGCGAGAAATATTACAGCATTACACCCGGATTTACAGGTTGCAGCAGCAAAGTTGAAAGAAATTTGTAAAGCACATGGGATCTCCATTAATTACAGTGAATGTTTAAGAACTAAAGCGGAACAGGATGCGTTATATGCAAAGGGAAGAACAGCACCGGGAAAAATCGTCACAAAAGCCAAAGGAAGCTCTTACTCTTCACAGCACCAGTGGGGAGTTGCGATTGACTTTTATCTTGACATGGATGTCGATGGAGATGGACAGAAATCGGACGATGCATTCAATGACTCCACCGGATTATTTAAACGGGTGGCAGATCTGGCAAAGTCTATCGGGTTAGCATGGGGCGGTGACTGGAAGAGTTTTAAGGACAAGCCGCACCTGTATCTGCCGCAGTGGGGCAGCACCACGTCAAAATTGAAAGCACAGTACGGCACCCCGGAGAACTTCATGCGTACATGGAAAGGTTCGGCAGGAAAGTCAGCAGAAGTGAAAATTAATCAGGTATCCCCTACCGGATATGAGCGGACACAGTTTATCTGTGATGTGCAGGCTTGCACCGGCTCTAAGGTGGATGGAAAGGCGGGCAATGAGACAATCAGTAACACCGTCACGGTTTCCAGGTCTAAAAACCGTAATCATGCGGTCGTAACACCGTTAGAGCGGCGCTTAAAGGCTCTCGGTTATTACACCGGTGCCATCGAAGCCGATCAGGGCAAGACACCTTGCTTTGGCGGCGGCATGGAAAGAGCAGTCAAGGCTTATCAGAGTGATCACGGCTGTGTCTCTGACGGAGAGATCACGGCAAGGAAGAAAACGTGGAAGTCTCTGCTTGGGATGATCTAAAATACATATATAAAAACAAAGGGCTGTGATCTTCACAGCCTTTCGTTTTTTAAAAAGTATTTAATCACGTTCCATCTTCTCCCTGATCGCTTCTACGACATAAGCGGTGTTAGAGCTTGCTTTTCCGGCTTTCACTCTGTCAGCGATCTCATCCTTTAAGCCTTTCGGCAACGATAACTCCATCCGGTCATATGTCTTGTCGCGATATTTTCTCTTGGCTTTTGTAGCGGCATTTCCGGAAAAGCTGATTTCCTCAAGAAATTCTTCCTCTGTCTCGTATTCACATTCGGTAAGCACCAGTGTAGTGAAAAGACTCTCGGTAGAAGAGACCTTTTTCGGGTCCTTTACGAACCTTACCGCCTTATAAGTCGGATGCTCTTTTAAAAAGCGTGTCGCGATGTCCTTCACATCGTTTACTTTTATGTGATTGTAGCCCATCTCGCGGGCTACATCATAAAAGCGGATCTCTCTTAATTCCTCTGATCTTTTGTCCAGTTCCTTCACAATTTCTAATTTCCATTCCTGCATTTTTATGTCCTCCTTGTGTTATTATAGCATATTTTTAATCTCTTGCCGGGATTTCTAAGCCGGCTTCTGTGATCTTTCTCATTAAAGTCTGTGTTTTCATTCCTCTGCGGATTCCCTTGATTCCGTTTTCTTTCGCGAAAGCTACCAGCTTCTCGTTATAATTTAATCCGGCTTCCATTCTCTGATATTTTTTAACCATCTGCTCGTCTACTTCGCCATCTTTTAAGATGCAGGATTTCGGGCACCAGAATGTTAAACTTCCGAAATCACTGTCTGCTCTGAACTGGACTGCTTTCTCTGTCTCTTTTAAGGTCTCTAACTCGTCACCGTTCATTGCTAAGTTGATAATGTATCTTTCGTTCTGTGTAAAATTTTTATCTAAAAACCATCCTTTAATTGTCATTTCTTTGTCCTCCCTATCTCTTTGTTATGACTATATTATATACTCCCGGGAGTATAAAGTCAATAGGAAAATCAAAAAAAATTCAAAAAAAGTGGAAATCATTTCCGGTTCCACTTTTTTATAAAACAGAGTAAAATAAGAGTGTGAGGTTTAATATGAAGATACTGCTTGGAGAAGTCATGATTGAGAAAGATATCACATATCAGGAGCTTGAGAATCGGAGCGGCATCAGCAAGGCGACACTACACAGGATGGCGTGTGGACGAAATTACACGCCGATTGAGTATCTGGAGAAAATCGCACAGGCACTCAATATGAGAATCTCTGATCTGTACGATTCAGACTGGAAGTAGTTTTTTAAGCTGGAAGCCGCGGAGCAGTATTTTTAGAAATACAATTTTTCATATATGAAAAAAGTGCAAAATAAAATAGAGGAATTTTCCTCTATTTTAAGCTACCTATATTAAATTATCGCACCCTGCACATTAATGACGGTCGGCTCGCCGGTCTTTTTATCAATGATGGAGATGCTTAATAAGCGTATATCGATTTCACGGTTGCCGGTTTCTTCGTCAATTTCCCGGTACAGCTCAACGCGGTATTTCCACACTTCATCCTCGTTATCTTCGCCGGTCACTGTAACAAGTCCGTCCTCGTCTTTACATTGGTTTAAAGCGTCTTCCAGTTTCTTCCAGACAGCTTTTCTTCCAGTTCTTTTTTTAATAAGAATCTCAATGAGTTTGGATCTGTCCATTTTATGTCCCCCTTTTAACTGTATTATACGAGAAACAGTATTTTTTTCAAGTGATTTTATAATTTATCACAGAAATTAAAAATTTTTTTCATAATTTTCTTCTTTTTCTAGTATAAATATTTAATGTAGGGGGGAATTGGAAATCACTCCATTGTTTGGACTTCGCGTCCGTTAATTAAACTGATATCCGTCCCCCCTCATTTGTAGTATTATTTTATAATTTTCAAAAAAAATTGTGCGGTATTTTTTTGAGTGCAATTTTTCAGATTTGAAAAATCGCATGGAAAAGTGTGGAAAATCAAAAAATAATGACTTATAATGACGCTTAAGAAGGGAGGAGAAGTTATGAGAGAGTACAAAAGAACTCTTTGCGAGTTGATTAATAAAATTGATAAAAAATCAAGCCTTGAGCGGCTTTATAAACTGGATGAGATAAAAAGGAGAGGAGGACTGAATTCATCAGTCCTCCTCTTTGTAAAATGTCAATTCAATATTACAACCGTAATTTAAGTGTACTGTGCGTGTACGATAATCATCGTTCTTATCATAATAATCTCTTTCAATATCTCCACCAGTAACCGTCCAGTCGGTAACTTTTATAGTACAGTCTTTATATTTTCTGTAAATTTCTGCTGCAAGTGTTGCTTTCAAATTACCGATATCACTGGAATCTCGATCTAAAACCACCCTGTAAGCCGGTTCCAGATCATACTCATAATATTCGACATGTAAAGTATCCTTACGTCTCATTCCGGCAAGAATTATCTGTCTGTCCAGATTACGGTGACGTCCCTGTGTTGTCGTATAAGTTACACCAACAACGCTTGTACGAAAACGGGCAACCTCTGTTAATTTTTTATAACATATCTCCTGCGAAACAGATGGAGCAGGTTTAGTTGGTGGCTCACTTTTAAAAGCAATGATGATATCGGCTATCCAACCAAAGCCAAATAAACCGAGTGTTAATAAATATAAGATACCAAGTGCATATTCTTTTCGATAAAATCGGTATCCACCACACCAACCAAATAAAATCGCATAAATTAATCCTTCCTTATCTTTCATAATCGAACTTCCTCCCCTGAAAATAATATTTTAGTACCTTTCAAAACTCCAAACCTCCTTTTTGATAAATTATAACATAATTTGTTAAAAAATAGTGCGATACTACAGATTTTTTTTAGTAAGCCGATTTTATATATAGAACATGATTCAACAGAACTGGATCATCATTCGTCAACTTGATGAACTCAACAAAAAAATGGTAACATAAAAAATGACTAGGATGTCTTTTTTTACATGCAATTTTTCATATATGAGAAATCGTATGGGAAACTATGGAAAATCCCAGTGTGATGTTTTATAATGACATCCAAGAAGGGAGGAGCAGTTATGGAAGAGTACAAAAGAGATATCGTAGAGATGCTAGATCAGCTAGATAACGAAGAGTATATTAAATATATTTATGTGTTATTGAAAATGTTTCTTGAGAAATAAAAATACTCTCTGCCGGAAATGGCAGAGAGTATTTTTATTTTTCTGAATCATCTGTCTTTAAGCAAGTCCCTTCATAAAGTTGTTTTGCCCGTTTTTCTAAAAATTCCCATTCCTCCACACTCAAATCAGCAAGCATCGAAATAAAGCGGTTTTTAAAGGAATCTTCCTCTTCATTCAGCAACTGCCGCGTCAATCTTGCAATTTCCGTTCGGCGATCAACCGGAGGAAACATCTCACCCTCTCCAGTTCTAATCCAAGTCTCACTTACGTCGAATTCGCGGCAAATGGATTTAATCACCTGATCTGGAACATTATTCTCACCGCGTTCCCATTTACTAACAGCAGAACTCTGAACACCGATTTTTTCACCAAATTCTTTTAATGTTAAATTTAATTTTTTTCGTAGTTCTTTTACCCTGTCTTTTATATCCATAAATTGACCTCCTATCACGATAAGAATATCACTCAAGAAAAAAAATGTCAATAAAAAATGTCCGTAAGACAAAAAATAGCTTGACATATTGTCTTTAAGGCATTATAATGTGTCTATAAGACAAAGGAGGACAAACCAATGAGTAAGAAAAAGAAGAAAAAGGGTAGCAAGAAGAAATCACAAATCCACTACATACTTCTTGCTACCGCCATCTTACAACTCATCCAAGTGATTCTTGAAATTGTCAAGATACTGGTTGAGTAGGGGAGGGGCGAAAGCCCCAACCCTTTATAAAAGGATAGCTTTTTTTAAACTCATTGTCAATATAAAATCCGTGAGAGGAGGAGTGCAGATGGCAACATTAAGTCTTGTAGTAGATGTTTTAACGGCGATAGCAGACATAGTGATCATCATTATTATTGTGAAAAGCATGAAAAATAAGTAGAACTTCGGAGAGGAGATGATTTTATGTTAGTAAAAGAGAAACAGATCCTTGAGACATTCAGTAAAATCATTCCGGCACTGCCAGAGAGCGATAAAAGTTATCTGTTAGGACTGGGGGAAGGAATGGCGAGGATGACCGCGAAACGAGAGACAAATGAACGGAGCGTACAGGAGATGGAAGTTAAGACAGCGTAAGGAGGTGTTTATGAGTGTAAGAACTTTTTCTCAAGAAAAGCAGGAACTGTTACATATCGTCATGAAGGAGATGGAAAAGAGACATTTTACAGTTGGAGAAGCGGAGGATTTTCCTGAAACACTTGCTTTTCATCTTGAGAAAAACAGCGAACGTTTTACAAAAGGTAAGCCATTCGCCGTTTTTAAAAAAAATTGCAACCGAATTTCCTGCTTTGAAGGAAAGTGAAAAGTATTATATTGCCGGTTATATTTCTCACGCCGAGGATACCAGAGTGGAGAAGATGAAAGTGCAGACAGCATAAGGAGGTGTCAAAATGGGTGGTCCGATACTTGCTCCAGAAAAGAAAGAGCTGCTTGATTTGGTTATGGCAGAAATGGAGAAAAGACATTTTACAGTTGAGGAAGCAGAATGGTTTCCGTCAAAACTTTCATATCGACTTAAAAGAAACAGCGAACGCCTCATTAAAGAGAAACCATTCGCCGTTTTTAAAGAAAATCATCAGGAGTAGCGTTTTATGATTCTTAAGAGCTCATCATAAGCTCGGTCGTACTCTTGATAAAAATCCTCAACCTCAAAGCTCTCGCCACTTTGTGACATAGAGGTTACTGCGTAAGCTACAGCAAGGTCATGAGCTTTTTGCTCAACGGAAAGTTTCTTTTCATCCATGGTTGCGTCTCCTTTCATGATACTGGGGTGCTGCAACACCCTGTAGGAAGAGGATAACACGCAGTGTGAAGAAAAGAAAGTGTGAGGAGTGATTAAAAATTAAAAGTGAATTAACAGATTTACAGAAAAAGATTGAAAACAGGTTAATGTCTTGCGGGGTTTTGAAAGAAACCATCACAGAGTTTGAAAACGCTCTGGAGAGCCGGACGGAGGATATCGCGGATAAAGTCGCGTGTCTGTCTTATTTTGAGTACGGAATGCAGATACTCGATGTCATAACAGGTCGCAAGTATCATCCGGACTTTTTGTGGAGATACGCGACATTGTTTCTTAAAAAAGCGGATAAGGAAAAGACTGTTGAAGATATTTGGAAGGATTTTTTTAAAGCCGCGAGAGAAGAGAAGCTGACAGATGCGTGCTTTGAAAAAAAATAAAAATCAATAAGTAAGGAGTTATAAGGAGAAAGGCATATGACAGAAAACATCACAAGCTCGGATAAAATGAGCGAAGAAACAGTTGATTTTTTAAAGATTCAAAGGGCACTCATTGAGTTTGCCCAGCGGGTCGGAGCAGAGCGTATCGGAGTGGAGGTCAATGATAGGGATTCATCCGCGAACATCGTATATGGTGATAAAACGGACACGATCATCACGACTGATAATATCACATACGCTTCGCAGACCACGGTCACAGACAGAAAGGGGGTTATCGCTTGCCGACTGCGGACTTGGTTACATCCAAGATTATGACGCGGATTAACCCGGACGGTCGCACTTACCGACTGCCGCTAATGGATAATGGAACTCTTCGGATAGACGGCTCCAAGACATCCTTAGCTGCTTTTGGTGATGCAATCGACAAGCTGGGAATGTATGAGGCTTCCGGATTCAGCGTCAAAGAACTTGCAGAACTCAAAGAGAAGAGGAAAGCAGGCTTGATCTAGTATGGTTGAAACACCTTAAGAAACGTTGCTTAATAATATATCACACAAAAAAGGAAGCGTATGGAGGACAGTTTAAGTCTTAAAAAGAAAGTGTATCTCAATTCTTACACAACACTTTCAGCAGAATCTGAAAGTCTCATAGAGCAGATCAAGGCTTTCCGGGAGAAAATGTACAGCACCAGAACACAGGTTTATGGAGATTCCCCACGAACTCATAATGCATCTGATATTTCAGACAAATTTAAACAGGAAGAACACCTGTTATGTAAGTGGGAAGAAGATTATAAACGGGCTGTAAAAAGATGCGGAGAAATTTACTGCAGGATTGAGAACATGGAGGATGAACTGGAGAAAACTGTTTTGAAAATGCATTATTTAAGGAAGATGACTTTTGAAGAAATAGCAAAAAAACTCCATTCCTCTGAAAGACAGATTTATCGGATCCACAAGCGGGCACTGGAGCATTTTCAGTTGGGATCCGGGAATGAGACCGCTTAAAACAAGATTATTTTTTAAAGTGCTTTTCAGTGCTGCATATACGGTGTGAGGAATCGGGCTGATATGTTGGTGCGGGTGCAGCGTAAAGCTGTGTGTCGGCTGCTTGCAGGAGGGGGTGCGTCAGAGTGCTGCCTGTCGGGTGGAAGGCATTTACCGGAAGCACGGAAGGAGTTACAAGTTGGCAGGAAGATCGAAAAAGAGGATTGATTACTCCGGATGGTCTGTCGACATTTTCTCCAACGATACAAAAATAGACAAGCTGTTAGACGCTCAAGGGTGGGAAGGATTTGGAGTTTATTTTTACCTCTGTCAGATGGCGTTTGGCGGCGAGGGATACTTCTATGAATGGTGCTATGACCTCTGTGCAACGACCGCAAGGAAGATGGGCGGGGGCGTGGGTGCCGGTACGGTCAAAGAGACCGTGGACTACTGCTTACGGATTGGTCTTTTCGATAAGGGGCTGTTCGATAGGTGGGGAGTGCTTACCAGTAGGGGCATCCAGAAAAGTTATCTGATCGTCTTGAAAAGTAAGAACCGGAAGGGCACTCAGATTTATAACGAATACTGGTTACTTGATAAAAATAAAAAAGAGGATTATCAAGGTGTTATTTTTGTACAAAAAATTAAGGAATCGGTCAGAGTAAATGACGATTCACTAGGAGTAAATGACGATTCACTAGGAGTAAATGACGATTCGCTAAGACAAAAGGAAAGTAAAGGAAAGGAAAGGGTATTTATACCCCCTGTATCCCCCGCGGAATCGTTTGAGCAGTTCTGGGATGCTTACCCGAACAAGGTTCGCCGCTCAATGGCGGAAACAGCATATTGTGACATGATCCTGTCGGAGATGGTCACAGAGGAGCAGTTGGTTGCTGCAGCAAAGAATTACGCAGAATATTGTGAGATTCAGAAAATCGACAAAATTTATTATCCGAATAATTTCATCAGCAAATGCGTGTTCGATGATTTTTTGCCGGAAAACTACAAGAAACCGAAGCGGACAGCAGACAGCAAAAAGTCTGCCGGAAGCAAGTTTAATAATTTTAATCAGCGTGAATACGATTATGAGGATTTAGAGCGCAGGTTACTGCAAGGAGGTAATTAGAATGGCAAATATGGCGAAAGACGGAAAGAGCAAGTTATACAGCATCTTTGGAGGAGCAGCAAACGTAGCAGAATGGGAAAAAGTCTGCTCCAAGTTCCGTAAGGTGCAGTGGGTGAAAACGGGCGGCAAGAAGCTGATCGTTACGAGTAAGAAGGAAGAGAAGTAGGAAATGGAATCAGTACAGGAAAGAATGGAGCGTCTTGGAACGAAAGAAAAGATTGCAACCTTCATGCAGAAGGAGAAACAGCCGTATGAATTTAAGCGAAAATATGCACAGATCAGGGCAGAGGAGTTTGCAAGTGAGTGCGATGGCAGAGGATTGAATTATCATGTGTCTGTCGGTGGATTGGACAGCATCGTCTTATATCTGTTTCTGCATGAGATCTGCCATATCAATGCTCCAGGTGTGAGTGCATCAACGTTAGAAGATAAGAGCATACAGCGGGTACATAAAGCACTTGGGATCATAAATGTTCCGCCACTAAAAAGGGATGATGGTACTTATTGGACGAAACCAAGGGTCATACAGGAGTTTGGGTTTCCGGTCATATCCAAGGAGGTAGCAGGAAAGATTGAATTGCTGCAGAATCCTACCGAGAAAAATAAAACAGTGCGCCATGCAATCATAACCGGAGAGACTGGAGCATACGGCGGCTGGCAAAAAAATTCCAAAATGCAGTTAAAGCAAAAGTGGCTTGAATTGTTTGGTGGATATGAAAATGAGAACGAAGGATGTGATTATGAAAAACCGGATTTCAAAGTGTCATCAAAATGCTGTTACTACCTCAAAGAAAAGAACTGTGATGATTGGGGTAAGGAGCATAACAGTGTACCGTATCTTGGTTTAATGGCATCCGAGGGCGGCAGACGTGCAAGAAGCCTGCGAATGAATGGGTGCAATTACTTTGGAAAATCAACTATCAGATCAGCACCGTTTGCCATTTTCCATCGGCAGGATATTTTACAACTTGCTTTGGAGATGGACGCACTCTGGAAAGAGGGTCTTAAAGAAAAATATCATGAAAAGTTACTAAAAGAAAACTGCTTGTCAAATAGTTTTGAGATGCCTGACAGCATCATTCCGGAAATCTATGGAACCATCGAGAAAAAACCAGATGGAACGTTGTACACGACCAAAGCACAGCGTACCGGATGCAGCATGTGTGGGTTTGGAATCCATATAGAGAAACGTCCTCACAGATTTGATCTGTTGCATGAGAGCAATCCGAAAGAGTGGGATTATCTGATGTTCCACATGTGCAAAGACAAAGACGGAAATGACTACGGATGGGCGAAGGTACTGGACTACATTGGAGTGGGATGGGACCCTACAACGGTCGGCGGAAATTGCAAAGGGCAGATGAGTTTAGAGAATTTTATAGATTAGTGGAAAGGAGCCGGGACACGGAAAAATGAGTGATTTAGATAAATTTAATTATGAGTGTGAAGACCAGATCGATATATTTGATCTGATCAGAAAGCCAATAAGTATCACAAAACCTATTCGGTTGATCGAACTTTTTGCCGGGTATGGTTCACAGGCTATGGCATTGCGGGATATAGGTGCTAAATTTGAGCATTATCGCGTAGTGGAGTTCGACAAGTATGCGATTACTAGTTACAACGCGGTACATGGTACTGATTTTCAAACAATGGATATTACAAAAGTTCACGCATCTGATCTGAATATCTGTGATACTGAAAAATACTGCTATTTTATGACATATTCGTTTCCGTGCACCGATCTGTCAGTTGCCGGAAAACAGGCGGGAATGAAAAAGGGCAGCGGCACAAGATCTGGTCTATTATGGGAAGTGGAAAGAATTCTTTGTGAGATACAGGAAAACGGAGGAGAGCTGCCGCAGATTCTCTTCATGGAAAATGTGCCACAAGTACATGCGGATGTCAATAAAACGGACTTCCAGAACTGGATAGATTTTTTAACAAATCTTGGATATGTAAGTTACTGGCAGGACCTGAACGCGAAGAACTACGGCGTTGCACAAAACAGGAACAGATGCTTTATGTTCTCGTTTCTGGGAGAGTTTAACTATAAATTTCCAAAACCAACACCGCTTGAAAAAAGACTCAAGGATTACCTGGAGGATAGTGTAGATGAAAAATATTATATTGACAATGAAAAAACTCAAAAGCTGATAAGGACACTCATTGACAATGGTACTTTGCAAAATACAATGCTAAGAACAGAACAGAACAGAACAGAACAGAACAGAACAGAACAGGCCTGCGTTGACGGAACGATTAAAGAACCGAAAAAACGAGAAGTTGCAAACTGTATCAAGGCAAGATATGACTGCGGAATATCAAGCTTGCGGTCAGACGGAAACCTTGTTGTTAATCAATCAAGCAACGCAGATTAAAAAGCAGATTGATATTGCAACAACTCTTATGGCGAGGGATTATAAAGGTTTTGGAAATCAATCTATGAATGGAGTGATTGAATGGAAGTAATAGGCAGTATATACACCGGAGTAACAGCAGATTTTCAAAGAGGTTTATATCCGATTGCAAGATGCGTAAAGGCTGGAAACCACGATTTAGGAGTTGTTTTAATGAAACAAAGAAGATTAGGAAATTTGTACGGAGACGATAGAGGAACCGGCTTTGCTGGAAATGTATGGGATAAAAACTATATTTCTCCATCTCTTACGACTGCGCAGGGGGGGATGAGGGAACCGATGATTGTTGATAAACAGATAGTTGCCATGTGTGGCAGAAATCCTGATAACCCATCAGACAGAACAGCCGGAAGTCCAACGGAACAGCGACTTGAACCAAATATGCAGGGAATCAGTAATTGCCTGACGAGTGTACAGAAAGATAATCTTGTTCTGATCAAGCAGGCCACAAAAGAAGGTTCGATCGAGTGTGAAATAGGCGGCTGCTTTGATGCAAGTTACCCTGAAAGCACAACAAGAAGAGGGAGAGTGCAGGATAAAGGAAACATCTGCCCAACCCTTACGGCACAGAATCAAGAGATTGTAAGGATTGAATCGAAATACAGTATAAGAAAATTTACACCTAGAGAGTGTGGACGGTTAATGGGAGTATCCGATGAAGACATCTCCAAAATGGCAGCGGTCAACAGTAACACACAGCTGTATAAGCAATTCGGGAACAGCATTGTAGTGGATGTTATGTGTGACATGTTTAGAAATTTAAACATCAATCAGTAGGCAGAGCAGACCGGACAGCTCCGGTTTGCCTAAGCGTCTTTAAATTTTAGAACCAGATAACAAAACCAAGCAATCATATAACACATCCTGCTTCTAGTATAGGCAGGTGGTGCGAAATGATTTGCTTGTAATAATTAAGATTTAACGGAGGAAAAAGCAATGAAAGAGGAATTATTAAAAATAGCACAGGAAAGTTTATCTTCGGATGAAGTAAGCAAAATTGTCAAAGAAAAATTTATGAATGCATTGGGAGGAGCAATCGAAGATGCTTTTCGCTGGGGAGATGCAAAGCATGCCATTGAGGAAAAGGTAAAAGAAGTCATGGTTCCATACATTGAGAGTTATGATTTTTCAGAGTATCTTCCTAAACTTGATTCTGTTCTAACAGAGATTGTTAATTCGGATTTTTGCATTGGCAATAAAAAGGTTTTGGAGAATTTTAAAAACCTTATGATTGAGCCGGAGCAGAAAGAAATCAAACTTACGGATTTGTTCAAGGCATGGATTAAACAATGTGAAAGGGATATTGACACAGACGATTTAGACATTGATTACGATGATAGTGTTTCTTATCAATCCGTAGAATGTGAAATGCGGTTTGAGTTGGAAGATAAGCCATCATGGAGTAGCAAACAGAGAGCAGTTATCACATTTGAAAACGAGCATGACGAAAACTTGAATGTAGAAATTCCTGTGTCAAAGTGGATATGGAATAGCCGCAATGAAGAACCGTATACGCTTTCTGTCAATAAGGATTTGACGATTTCGTCACTTAGAAACTTGAGTGAATTTGAGGTTTTACTTTTGAGATTATCCAGAGCCGGAACAGCCATCATTATTGATAAGGAATATGATGATGATTATATTCAGCCGGAAAAACAGCCAGAAGCATCATTTAGCTAGGAGAAAATGTTATGAAGAAATGCCCATACGAAGAAAATAAAATATGCACCAAGGACTGTAAATACGCCATGACGTGCATCCAGAGAAAGTCGAAGAGGGAAAGGAGCAGATAGAATGATTGAATGCATGAGAACAGAAGCAACAAGAAAAACGGTCACGGAACAAAGGTGGATTCCGGTTAAATATCATGAATTGACAGAGGAAGAGCGGAAAGAGTGCTTATTCTCCGCAGACATTAAGTATATGCTTGACTGTGAGCTTCCTGATGATGAGCAGGAAATCATTGTGACCGACGGAAGGCATGTGTGGGTTGATACCTGCATCGTGAATGATGGGTATGCATTGGATAGCGGACACGATTGGATTGAGGACGTTGTAGCCTGGATGCCCCTGCCGGAACCGTACCGGGAAAGCGAGGAAGAACAATGAACAAAGATTTGAGTGATAAGGAAATAGAAAATTTTAGTAATCTGACAAATAAGGTATTGAAAGAAATATGTCGTATATCTGATGCACACAATATAGACAGAGATAGCACATTAAAATACTTTGCAGATATGCTTACGGCTTTTACAGAAGTTGCGACTATACAGAATTATGACAGCAAGCAGACCAACGCCGATCGGATTCGGAACATGACGGACGAGGAACTGGCAGTCAATATGATGTGTCCGAATGAAAATGGGTTAGCAGAAATTGACTGCGACAAAAATGATAATTGTAATTGCTACGAGTGCTTATTAAAGTGGCTTCGGGCAGAAAGTGAGGAATAGCATGGAGAGATTAACATATGTGGCAGAGAATGGAAAAGTTTTATTTCATCCAGCAGATTTACCGGATGATGAGGAAATTACCATTACCCAGCTTGCGAAAGATGGAAGATACAAAGCCCTGGAAGAGATTGCGGAAAAACTTGCAAATAGAGAGCAAGCCGAAGAGCAGGGATTACTTCTGCGGTTGCCGTGCAAGGTTGGAGATACGGTGTATGAGACATACAGAGATGGAGAATATTGCTCGTCTTGGTGGGATATAAGACAAAGAAAATTTACACTCGCGTTTTACGAAAAACATCTCAATGATTTTCATAAAACCGTATTTTTGACACAGGAGGAAGCCGAAGCGAGATTGAAAGACATGGAGGATAGCGATGGAAGATAGATATTTATGCAAAGCAAAGCGAACTGACAATGGGAAATGGATTATTGGCGGTTTGGTACGATATGGATTTGCCGGAAGAGAAAAATACTATATCGTTCCTAATTACGCATCAGATTTATATGCTCTGGAAATTGATCCATCCACAATTTGTTGGTACACCGGACTCAAGGACAAGAACGGAAGGCTGATTTGGGAGAATGATATTCTGATGTGCCACGGAAACGCGGAAGACCTTGTAAAAGCAGCTTTTGGAGAATTTAATATAATCAATGCAGAAACGCTGGAAGTTGTTGATCGTGTTATTGGATGGCATTACGAGGTTGTTCCAACAGATGCTCTAAGTAAATGCGAACCATTCTGTTTATCAATGCCACTTACGGAAGAATATGTGAAAGCGTGCGAATTTGAGGTTGTTGGTTCGGTGTTTGACAACTCGGGACTGTTTAAGTGAGTTATTTCCATTTTGGAAACAACTCAGATACTCGAATAAATTTAGGAGGTGCAGGGATGACAGAGAATGAAGAAAAAGCAGTAAAATTTATTGAGAATATCAAAAGCCACGCAACGGTAACTCTTGACCATATCGCCAAAGAAGAGCCAAATGTAAGCCCGCTTGTTTATAAAGGTAGAGAGGAAAAGGCGAACACTATATTGGTAATGGTGGAAGAGTTAAAGCAGTACCGCGCAATCGGCACACCGGAAGAATGCCGGGCGGCTGCGGAGAAGCAGACGGCAAGGCGACCGGATTACGAAGGAGACGGATACGCCGACGGACATCTTGTGTATGATACATGGATTTGCCCTTGCTGCGGAAAGCACTACGAGGTTGATTATGATAATTACAATTACTGCCCGGATTGCGGTCAGAAATTAGATTGGAGTGATGAAGAATGAGCAGATTGATTGAGGCAGGTAAGATTTTGGACAATTTGAGCGGAATGCTTAAAAATATGGACGATTACGATGCTGTAAAAAAAGTGATTAATGATATGCCAACCGCCTACGATGTGGATGCGGTTGTGAAGCAGTTGGATGAATACATAACCAAAATTGTAGGCAGAAAATCAGCACTATATCAGACAGTTATGCAGATTGTGAAAGGCGGTGGAGTAGATGCGAAAACCGATTCCTAAATCAGTTAGAAAATTAGTGTATGCGAAATACAATGGTCACTGTGCTTACTGTGGCTGTGAGATACCGGAGAAAGGCTTTAATGTAGATCATCTGTATTGCCTTAGAAAATATGAATACACCGAAGAATTTACCGGAATTGACGTACACGACATAAGTAATCTGATGCCGTCCTGCGGTTCATGCAATCGGTATAAATCAACAATGGATTTGGAAGATTTTAGAAAGCAGTTGCAGAAAATACCGGACAGACTGAAAAGGGATGTGTGTACATACAATATAGCCTTGCGGTATGGCATGGTGCAGGAAAACAGAGAACCGATTAAGTTCTATTTTGAGAAAGTAGGTGAATCGGATGCCAATTAAACCAGAAAATCGGAAAAGATATCCGGCAAACTGGAAAGACATACGAAAAGATATCCTTAAACGGGCAGACAATAAATGCGAATTTTGTGGAATCGAAAATTATGCTATCCGCGAAAATGGCTCAAAAGTTGTCCTGACAATAGCGCATTTAGACCATACACCGGAAAATTGCGATTACAGTAATCTTAGAGCGTTATGCCAGAGATGCCATAACAGATATGATGCAAAGCACAGGGCGGAAACGAGAAGAAAGGCAGGTGTGATAGGTGGCAATTAAGCCTATATTATTTAACACCGAAATGGTTCGGGCGAAAGAGGGTAGTAAATATTGAAATATCCTAAAGATATAGCGGGTATGAAATTTGGACGATTAACCGCGATAAAAAAGGTTGGAACAAAAGGCAATGGAAAAGGTTCAAAATCAATATGGCTTTGCAGATGTGATTGTGGAAACGAAAAAGAAATATTGAGGAATTCATTGGTAAGCGGAACAACTAAAAGTTGCGGCTGCCTTGAAAAAGAAGTTAAAGCAACAATGCATTTAAAACATGGAATGGCAAAATCAAGACTTTGGAACATTTGGACTGGCATGAGAGACAGGTGTTCCAGATTGAATAACAAGGACTATCAGAGATATGGCGGAAGAGGAATCCGTGTTTGCCCAGAATGGGATAGTGATTTCCGAAATTTTTATGATTGGTCGATGGGTAATGGTTATAGTGACGAGTTGACCATAGACAGAATCGACAATGATGGAAATTATGAACCGTCTAATTGCAGATGGGTAACGAGAAAAGAGCAAACAAGAAATAGGAGTATCACGAAAACAATTCCACTTGCCAGGATAGCTGAAATTGACGGAATTACTTATCAGGAGGCATATAAAAAGTATGTGTTATGCAAGTAATGCTATCGAATATGAGCGGTGCGAGAAGCCGGAAGGGGTGTGATGGTATGGCTAAAGCAGTATTGGTAATGGATATGCCGGAAAATTGTTTTAAATGCAAACTACAGAATTGGGCAAATTGCAAAATTACAAATAAATGCCATGTAGGAGGATGCAGACCAGATTGGTGTCCGCTCCGGGAACTGCCGGAGAAAGCAAATCATCCTGCTTATTGTGATAATGGGAGATTTGATAAAGGCTGGAATGCCTGCTTGGACATGATACTGGAGAACGCCTTGTCGGATTCTGTCGATTAGCGGGTGGTATTGAACTTTGAAAATTGAATATGGGCGGTTGGATGTGGTATAATTCCTCTATCACAAATGAAAGGGGAATCACAAATGAAATGCTTAAGATGCAATGCAGAAATGAAACAGTACAAGTTTAATAGGGATTTTGGAATATACGGAAAAGAATACAATCCAGGAAATGGATATGCTGCTAGACAAAATCCTCATAATCCACACAGCATATATGAATGCTCCGAATGTGGTTACATGGAACTAAGTTCTAAGTATTGTGAAAATGAAGATATTTAAAAGCAATCACCAACCGTCAATATTCGATGGTTGGTATTTTTTTGCCTAAAAACAGGAGGAATGAGATTGGAAAAGCAGATTTTAATGGAGTATATAGATGCCTGTGAACTGATTAGAGAAACAGAGCAGGATATCCAAAGATTAAAAAGAAAGAAGAGCGAGACAGTACAGGGTTCAGTTAAAGGGAGTAATCCAGACTTTCCTTATCAAGAACAGCACTTCCATGTCGGAGGAACGGCATATACATATGCAGACGATACAAGATTACGATTAGAAGAAACAATATTACGAGAACGAAGGGAAAATGCATCCAATATAAAAATAAAGGTAGAGCAGTACATGAACACTATACCAGTCAGGATGCAAAGGATAATCAGATATAAGTATTTTGAGGGAATGTCATGGGAACAGGTAGCAGATAGGATTGGAAGAATGGCTACAGGTGACAGTGTGAGGATGGAAGTGGACAGATTCTTAAAAGAAAAGTAAAGTTTGTTCGTTTTGTTCGGAATGTTCGTTTTTGATGTGGTAATATGGTATTGATGAAAGTGTATGACACAGACATCACTTGCATTTTTTTCATATTATCCCATTAGCCTGTAACAGTTTCATATATCTGTTACACTCCCCGTTTTGTAAAGGAGCTGTACACTATAACTTAGTGTAACAGCTTCTTTTTTTGGAAAATAAAAATAAGGTGGTGATAGTCCTTGCCGAAGGTCAAAGATGCGAGAGCGGATAAAGCCTTTGAAATGTATAAGCAAGGGCTTAAGTTAGTAGAGATAGCAAACCAATTGGGTGTTGCAGAGGGAACGGTGCGTAGTTGGAAAAATCGTTATAAGTGGGCTGGGGATAACGCAACGTTGCAAAGGAGTAAACGCAACGTTGCAAAAAACAGTAAGACACTTATAAAGAACAAAGAAAGTCCTGTTGCACATGAGGTCGAATCTGTAATGAAAAATACGGAGTTAACCGACAAGCAACAGCTTTTTTGTATATATTACATTCGATGCTTTAATGCAACCAAGGCATATCAGAAAGCATATGGATGTAATTATACAACTGCGATGTCAGAGGGAAGTAAGCACTTAAGAAATCCCAAGATAAAAGAAGAAATATTCCGTTTGAAGCAGGAACGCCTTAACAGGGAGTTCCTGAGTGAATCGGATATCTTTCAGAAGTATATGGATATCGCTTTTGCAGATATCACAGATTATGTAGAGTTTGGAAATGGCAGTTTTAATGATCCTGAAACAGGTGAGGAAGTTTCATATAGTTTTGTGAATCTAAAAGATAGCAAAACGGTTGATGGCACCATTGTTTCAGAGGTATCAAAAGGGAGAGAAGGTGCCAAGATAAAACTTGCCGACCGAATGAAAGCGTTGCAGTGGCTTACGGATCACATGGACCTTGCCACAGATAAGCAAAAGGCAGAGATTGCACTTCTGAGGGCAAAAGTACAGACTGATGATAGCGAAGAAATTGCAGATGATGGATTCCTTGAAGCGTTAAATGGCACAGCTGCGGAGGATTGGAGCAATGAAGAAAACCAATAAGATTAAACAGGTTTTTAAATTTAAACCATTTTCCCAAAAGCAGCGCAAAGTACTGAATTGGTGGTGTGAGAATTCTCCGGTCAAAGATAAAGATGGGATAATTGCCGATGGAGCAATCCGATCGGGCAAGACCGTGAGCATGTCGCTGTCATTTGTTATGTGGGCAATGAGTTCATTTAATGGCGAGAACTTTGGCATGTGTGGAAAGACAATCGGTTCTTTCCGTAGAAACGTCCTGTTTTGGCTCAAGCTGATGTTGAGAAGCAGAGGATACACCATTGCAGATCACAGAGCTGATAATTTGGTTATTATTTTCAGAGGAGATATAACGAATTATTTTTATATATTTGGTGGTAAAGATGAACGATCACAGGATCTCATTCAGGGTATTACCTTGGCGGGGGTCTTTTTTGATGAAGTGGCATTGATGCCGGAAAGTTTCGTGAATCAGGCAACCGGACGATGCTCCGTTGACGGTTCAAAATATTGGTTCAATTGCAATCCGGATGGGCCATATCATTGGTTCAAGACCGGATGGATTGATAAGCGAGAAGAAAAACATCTATTGTATCTGCATTTCACGATGGATGACAATCTAAGTCTGTCGGAGAAAATCAAAGAACGATATAGGAGTATGTACACCGGTGTATTCTATCGCCGGTATATTCTTGGATTGTGGGCGATGGCAGAGGGCATTATTTACGATATGTTCGATACTGCCAAGCATGTGATATCAAATCTGTCAGAATTGACTAATGCAAACTATTATGTGTCCTGTGATTATGGTACGCAGAATGCAACCGTGTTCTTGCTATGGTGTAAGGACAGATTGGGGCGGTGGGTATGCTGCTGCGAGTATTATTATTCCGGTCGTGATGAGGAGCGACAGAAAACGGATACCGAGTATGCGGATGATCTGGAACAGTGGTTAGATGGAATAAAGCCGGTCAAGATTGTGATTGATCCATCTGCGGCATCATTCATAGCAGAATTGAAAAAGCGTGGTTATGCAATCAAGAAAGCGAAAAATGATGTGCTGGATGGTATCAGATTTGTGGCATCCTTGCTGAATCAGGGTAAGATTGCAATCAGTGACCAATGTCCGAATACAATCAAAGAATTCGGATCGTACATATGGGATCAGAAAGCATCTGAGCGTGGCGAGGACAAGCCAGTGAAACAGCATGATCACGCAATGGATGCACTGCGGTACTTCTGTTATACGATTATTCGTAAACCGGGAAGCATTAGTATTTTGAAGTGAGGTAGACGATGGATCTTGAAACAATAAAAAAAATGATAAAAAAATATGAGCCGGGGCATACAAGGATGGTTCAGCAAACAATGCAAGCAGAGAGGTATTACCGTAATGAGACGGATATTCTTGTACAGAATCAAAATAGAGAAACAGATCAGGAAAATCCACTGAGAAATGCAGATAACCGAATACCAAGAAATTTTCATGGATTGATCGTTAACCAAAAAGCTGCATATATGTTTACCTCCCCCCCACTGTTTGATATAGGGAACGAACAGGGAAATGAGGTTATAACAGATGCCTTGGGCGATGAATATCGAAAAAACTGTATGGAGTTGTGTGTAAATGCTGCTAACGCAGCTGTTGGATGGATACATTATTGGGAAGATAATGATGGTACTTTTCAATGGGCAGTTGTGGACAGTAAGCAGATCATTCCGATAGTTTCATGTGATTTGAAGAAGAAATTATTAGGTGTCTTGCGAATCTATAATGAAATTGATGAAGAAACAGGAGATACCTATATAAATTATGAGTATTGGAATGACGAAAGCTGTTGGACATTCCGGCGAAAAGATGGTGACACTTTAGAGGACGGATTATGTTATTACAATACTTTCATGGTTCCAGATGCAAATGATTTTACCGCAGAGTACAGACATGATTTCGGAGAAGTGCCATTTATCCCATTTCCGAATAACAATACAAATACGAATGACTTGAAAAACATTAAGCCGCTGATAGACGTATATGATAAGGTCTACAGCGGTTTTATTAATGATCTGGATGATATACAGGAGTTGATATTTGTATTATCGGGATATGGCGGTACAGACCTTACTTCGTTCCTATCAGAACTAAAAAAGTATAAAACCATTAAAGTGGATGGGGACGAGGGCAGTAATCCGGGAGTGAGTACACTCAATATTGAAATCCCAATAGAAGCCCGTAACAGTGTGCTGCAAGCCACGAGAAAAGCAATATTTGAACAGGGGCAGGGATTTGATCCACAGCCGGAAAATTTCGGAAACCAGTCGGGAGAAGCACTAAAGTTTATGTATTCATTACTTGAAATGAAAGCGGGGCTGACAGAAACAGAGTTTCAACTTGGATTTGCCCGATTAATTAGAGCAATCTGCCGGCATCAGGGGATTGAATGCAAAAAGATAGTGCAAACGTGGACGCGGACCAGTATCAAAAACGATACAGAACAGGCACAGATTTGTAAAGATTCAGTGGGAATCGTTAGTAAAAAGACTATTTTGAAAAATCATCCGCTTGTCGAAGATGCAGATGCTGAGTTGAAGCAGTTAGAGAAAGAGGAGCAGGAAACGAAGCAAAAAGCTGATACATATATTGGTGCATTCAAGGCAAGTAAAAAAGAGGACAAGCCAGACGATGATCCGGAGGATACAGAATAGCGGAATGAGGTGATTGCATGAGTGAACAGATGAGACAATACTGGCAGGAACGCTTCAAACAGATGGAGGAAGCACAGCATGATACATCTGTTCAGAAAGTGCAGGAGATTCAGGAACAATTTGAAAAAGCACAGGCAGCAATTGAAGGAAAAATTGATGCCTGGTATCAGAGATTGGCACAGAACAATGGAGTTTCCATGTTAGAGGCAAAGAAAATGCTCACGAACAAAGAACAAAAGGAATTCCAGTGGACGTTAGAGGAATATATTAAATATGCCAAAGAAAACGAGAAAAATGGTAATTGGGAAAAAGAACTTGAGAATGCATCCGCGAGAGCACATATCAGCCGATTGGAAGCCTTGCAATTTGAGACACAGCAGGAATTAGAAAGGCTTTATGGCAATTGCACAGACACCATAGATCGTTATATACAGAATATGTATACTACAGATTTTTACCATACGGCATATGAGATTCAAAAAGGGATTGGTGTTGGTTCTAAAATAGAACATCTGAACGCTGATGTAGTTGAAAAGATTGTTTGTAAGCCTTGGGCAGTAGATGAAAAAAATTTTTCTGATCGCCTGTGGGACAATAAAACAAAATTAATTAACAATTTACATAATAACCTTTCAAGAATGTGTATTACAGGGGAAACTCCAAATAGAATTATTACAGAGTTTTCTAAGCAGATGGGTGTATCTAAAGCACAGGCGGGCAGAGTAATTATGACAGAGTCAGCCGTATTTGCAAACAAGGCAAGACAGGATTGCATGGGAAAACTGGGTGTTGAGCAGTTTGAGGTCATAGAGACGTTAGATGAAAGAACCTGTAATACATGCGGTAGAATGGACAAGCAGCACTTTCCAATGAGCGATTTCCAAACGGGTGTGACAGCACCTCCATTTCATCCGAACTGTCGTGGTTGCACTTGTCCGTACTTCGATGATGAATTTGGCAGTGTGGGAGAACGTGCTGCCAGAGACGAGGATGGTAAGACATATTATGTGTCAGCAGATACGACATATGAGGAATGGAAAAAGACATTTGTAGAATTATCAGAAGAATCTGGTATAATAAAAGAGATTAGAATTCCAAAGGAAATGAGGAATGCAGCAGGTATAACTCCTGATATCCTTAAAAGTATGCAGAATGGTATCGATACAATAGAAAATGAGTACAATATTCATTTGAGTAAGATATTAGTAGAAGATATAAGCAAAGAGAAACCAGATACACCCTATTTATGTAGATATATAGACAATAATGGTAAGCATGAAGCAGTTTTTGTTTTAAATAGTGGTTTTAATTTCGATGGATTTGAAAATGTGGTTGCTGAAGGTTATCGTATGGGTTATTTTGCTGGAAAAAGCATAGAAGATCATATTATACATGAGATGGCACATGTGATGACAGGACAACACATACAGAGTAATGAGGAATTTACAGCTTTCATGGGAATGATTGAAAAAGAATATGTTCCGGGAGTGTCAATATATTCTGATGCTACAAAGGATGGTTTTGAAACAATTGCAGAGGCATTTGTTAGAATACGAAACGGTGAGAGTGTTCCAGAGAAAGCTCGAAAGTTAGTAGAGACATACATAGAAAGGTGGAAAAAGGAATGATAAAAATTCCATATTGTTTGAGATGTAAAAATGTAAGGAAAGGGATGGTATGTGATGCATATCCAGATAGAATACCGGAAGAGGTATTAAGTAAAGAAAAGAAAGAAGGTACTATTTGCAATAATAATGTTGGATTTGTAAAAGTTAGATAGAGTACACAAATGAAATAAAGTAAGCTACCACCAGTCAGAAATGACATGGTGGTATTTTTGTACCCTAAACCAGTAATAACAGGATAACTGGAAATCTATGGACCGAACGGCGCAGAGGTGACGCTAAGTAAGTTCCTCCGGGAGCCCTGTTTTTATATGCCTTTTTCCGCAGGCATTAAAGAACGGTAGTACTCATCTGGAGAATAAACAGAGAATCCCAATACCCGGAGAGCGGGAATAAAAATCTATGGAGGATAAGAGAATGGAATGGTTAAAGGCAATTTTGGAAAAAGCAGAAATCAAAGACGGAAAACTGGACGTGGATGCAGTCATGAATGCGGCACAGAAAGAGTTCCCAAAGTATGCGGTGCCAAAAGACGACTTTAATACAAAGGTCGAGGAACTGAAAACCGCAAATGGAACCATTGAGGAGTTGAAAAAATCTAATGGCGACAATGAGGAGTTACAGAAGAAGATTGGAGATTATGAGATTGAAATCAAAAATCTTAAGAAGACCGCTGAAAACACCTCAAAGACCTATGCGCTGAAGGAATCTCTTGCCAAGCAGGGAGTCCTTGATCCGGATTATCTGATCTACAAAGCCGGTGGACTGGATAAGTTCACATTTGATAAAGAAGGTAAGCCGGTCGGTGTGGAAGAGGCTGTGAAGCCGTATAAGGAAGATACCACAATGGCACATTTGTTTAAGCAGGAGCAGCAGAAGCCACCGTATAATCCTAAAGACGGAAATGGTGGCGGTACTTCTAATCCATTTGCAAAAGACACCTTCAATCTGACCGAACAGGGACGATTGTTAAAAGAGAATCCGGCACAGGCAAAAGAAATGGCTGCGTTAGCCGGAGTAACATTATAAGAAGGAGGATGATTTAATGGCAATTACAAAAATTGCAGATGTAATTGTACCGGAACTTTTTAACCGGTATGTAATTAACAGAACAATGGAGTTGTCCGCATTTTTCCAGAGTGGGATCGTGGTAAACAGTCCAGATTTTGATGCATTGGCATCCGAAGCATCAAGAACACATAATATGCCGTTTTTTGAGGATTTACAGGGAGAATCAGAAGCGATTCTTGAGGATGTAAAGATGACCGCAAAAAAAATCGGATCTAATAAGGATGTATCAACCACTATTTTCCGTCAGAATATGTGGGGAGCAACGAATCTTTCAGCAGCTCTTGCCGGTGCTGATCCGATGAAAGCGATCGGTGATCTGGTTGCATCTTACTGGGCAAGGGACATGCAGAAAGAGCTCATCGCAATTCTTGCCGGAGTATTTGGTACAACTACAGCAGGAGCCGAAGGAACACCGGCAGCAGAAACCAGAATGAAAGATCATATCCTTGATCTTACTACAGGTAAGACAGATGCTGCAAAACAGATCAGCGCATCTGCATTTATCGATGCGTGTCAGCTTCTGGGTGATGCACAGGCACAGTTGTCTGGTGTGGCAATGCATTCAGCAACAAAATCTTATCTCAAAAAGCTGAATCTGATCGATACGGAACGTGATTCTACAGATGTAGAATTTGATACTTATCAGGGCAGACGCGTGACCGTAGATGATGGTTGTCCGGTTGCAGATGGTGTATACACAACATACCTTTTCGGTAATGGTGCTGTAGCATATGGTAATGGTTCTCCTACTGGATTTGTATCTACTGAGGTGGATCGTGATAAACAGACCGGAGGTGGAATTGATTATCTCATCAACCGCAAGGCGTTTATTTTACATCCAAGAGGAATTGCGTACACAGGAGCAAAACGTGATCATGTAGAGACTCCGCTTAGAACAGAACTTGCAATGGCAGAAAACTGGAAACCGGTATATGAACCAAAGCAGCTTAGAATTGTAGCTATTAAACATAAAATTGGCTAGGAGTGACAACATGGAATTAAGTAGGCTGAAACAGTTATTGGGAATAGATGAGGGCGATACATCGAAAGATGTGTCACTCTCATTTGTTATCTCAGATGTAGAAGAAATAATAAAAAATTATTGTCACATTGAGGAAGTGCCGGATGGTCTGCTCAATACAGCTTATCGTATGGCGATTGATCTGTATAGAAATGAAAAGCCGGGGCAAGAGGAAGCCGCTACGGGTGCTGTTTCATCTATTAGTGAGGGTGATACTTCCATATCATTTAAGCAGAGTGTGGATGACAATTTTAAAGATACCCTATTAAAAAATTATAAATTTTCTCTGAACCGTTATCGCAGGGTGGTGTTTCGATGATAGATGCAATAAGACAGGCACGGATGCTTGCAAGAAAAATGCAGGAAGAATTGTACGATGGAAGGGCAACGGTTACTGAATCTCAAAAGGTTAAGGATGAAAAGACGAAATTAACATCCACGGAAGAGGTGATCGTTTTAGAGGATGAGCCGTGCAGGCTGTCATATTCGAATGTCAGTACAACAGACCAGACGGAATCAGTAGCAAAGACCTCACAGATCATAAAATTATTTATGTCCCCGGAAACGAAAATCAAACCGGGGGCAAAGATAACAGTTACACAGGCCGGTGTCACAGAGACATATGAGTGCAGCGGAACACCGGCAGTATATGAAACACACCAGGAGATCATATTGAAATTAGCAGGGAGGTATGCATAATGTCACGGATGGGAGGCTTTGATGCAAGGGAACTGCGTAAACTCAGAGATGAGTTAGAGAAGTTACAGGAGCCGGAAGAATTTATGAAAGACTGTGCCAAAGAATTAGCAGCAAGGCTTCTTAGGATGGTGGTTCAGAGAACTCCGGCAGACACAGGAACTTTAAGGCGTGCATGGACGGCCGGAACGTCATCCGAAGGTTATGCAAATTCTGTACAGGTCAATCATTCCGGGAATGTATATGAAATTGCTATTACAAATCCAAAGGAGTATGCAAGCTATGTGGAATATGGACATCGGACACCTAATCATAAAGGATGGGTACCAGGAAAGTTTATGATGAAAATATCTGAAGAGGAACTGGAAAGAATTGCACCTGCCATTTTAGAGCAAAGGATATATAGATATTTTGGAGGACTATCAAGATGATTAATACAATCATATCAGCTATCAGCAATACGCTGGATACAGAATTTGGTTATGATGTTCATTTAGGACAGGTAGAACAGGGGTTAGAGATTCCCTGTTTTTTTATTAATTGTCTAAATCCCCAGATCAGCAAATTTCCGGGGAACAGATACTACCGGGAAAATCAGTTTTGCATCCAGTATGTTCCAAAGTCTATCCCCAATAGCCATGCTGCCCTGTGGGAATGTAATGAAGTGGCAGAGAGCCTAACTTGGTGTATGGAATGCATCGATGTGAATGGAGATCTGTTGCGCGGAACGAATATGCATCATGAGATTGCAGATGGCATATTGAATTTTTTTATGAATTACAACTGCTTTGTATGCAAAGAAGAAACACATACAGTAATGGATAACATTACATCAGAAATGGAAGTAAAGGAAGGTGAATGATTTGGCAGAGATTAAGAAAAATGAGAAGTCAAAGGAACAGAGATTTTACAAAGAACAGTTTATCACATCAAAAAACTACCGTGGGAGGAGGGACTTATTAAATGCCATATTAGAGGATGACAGAGAGTACACCACGGAAGAAGTAGAAACGATGATCGCAGAGTATATGAAAGGAAAGGTGAAATAAATGGCATTAGGTGGAGGAAGTTATATGTCACAGGATAAAATCCTGCCTGGGACATATATCAACTTTGTATCAGTGGCATCTGCAAGCTCGGTATTATCTGATCGGGGTATTGCAACTATGCCATTAGAATTGGATTGGGGAAAGGAAGGAGAAGTATTTGAGGTTTCTAATGAAGACTTCCAGAAAGACAGTCAGAAAATTTTCGGATATGCTCATGACCATGAGAAAATGAATGGCTTGAGTGATCTGTTTATGAATGCAAAGACCTTATATGCATACCGCTTAAATGGCGGCGGCACAAAGGCAACGAATGCATTTGCAACCGCATTGTATGGTGGAACGCGAGGTAATGACATTAAAATTGTGATTCAGGCAAATGCAGATGAGACCAGTAAGTATGATGTAATGACGTATCTTGAGACAGCCAGAGTAGATACACAGACGGTAGCACAGGCATCTGAACTGGTAGCTAATGATTACGTTACATTTAAGAGTGATGCAGCACTGGAGGTAACTGCTGGCACTGCATTGGCAGGAGGTACAAATGCAACAGTAGATGGGACAGCACATCAGAAATATCTTGATAAGATCGAATCGTATTCTTACAATGTGATGGGGGTTATCACAACGGATGAAACAACAAAGAAACTGTATGCAGCATTCAGCAAGCGGATGCGTGATGAGCAGGGGGTAAAATTTCAGCTTGTTCTTTACAATCTGAAAGCAGATTATCTCGGTGTGATTAATCTGAAGAATAAGGTACTTGATACCGGTGTTAGTGAAGCGTCTTTGATTTACTGGGTAACCGGTGCAGAATGTGGATGTGAAGTAAATAAGTCCTGCCAGAACAAACAGTATGACGGTGCCTTTGAGGTTGATACCGACTATACACAGACAGAGTTACAGGATGCGATTTTAGCAGGAGAATTTGTGTTACATAAGGTCAACTTTGAGACACGGGTATTAGAGGATATTAACAGCATGGTTACGGTAACAGATTCCTGTGGTGAGATTTTCAAAGACAATCAGACCATCCGGGTGATCGATCAGATTGCTAATGATGACGCACTGCTGTTTAACAAAAAATACCTTGGCATCATTCCAAACAATGATTCCGGTCGGGTATCTTTGTGGTCTGATTTAGTAAAAATCCGACAGCAGTTACAGGACATTGGTGCGATTGAAAACTTCACAGATACAGATGTAACGATTCAGCAGGGAGATACAAAAAAATCAGTAGCAGTGACAAGTGGCATTCAGGTAGTGAATACCATGAGTAAGCTGTATATGACGGTAACGGTAGCGTAGAAAGGAGAAACGCATGGGAAAAAATAATGTAATGTTATCGAAAGATGCGGTATCAGCATCTCTTGCAGAGTGTTTTGTAACCATTGGAGACAGACGATATAACTTCATGCAGGCAATCAATCTGGAAGCAAAATTTGATAAAGAGAAATCAGAGATCCCGATTTTAGGAAAAACCGGAAAAGGAAATAAAACAACAGGATGGAAAGGGACTGGTTCAGCAACGTTCCACTATAACACCAGTATTTTCCGTAAGATGATGTTGGACTATAAAAGAACCGGGCGTGATACATACTTTGACATTCAGATCACAAATGAGGACCCGACAAGCTCTGCCGGCAGACAGACAATTATCTTAGAGGATTGTAATATTGATGGTGGAATCTTGGCGAAGTTTGATGCGGATTCAGAATATCTGGACGAAGATATGGACTTCACATTTGAAGATTTCTCTATGCCGGAGAAATTCAAAAATCTGAAAGGTTTCCTGACAAATTAGAAAAATGCTCCCTGTGCTTAGCATGGGGAGAAGAAAAAAGATGACAGAATTCTACAGATAAGGTATAATTTTCCATATCAATTAAAAGGAGAAAGAGATATGAGGAAAAAAACATTAGTCACTATTTTATTATGCTTGGTCGCAATGACAGCTTTTGTAGGATGTGGAACCAGTAATGATTCTACAAAAGAAGCATCAAAGGAAACCACAAAAGAGACAAGCAAGAATTCTGAAAAGAAGCAAGATGGAGACAAAGAGGAAAAAGAAGACGAGAAGATCTACAATATTGGCGAGACCGCAGAATTAAGAGACTGGGGAATAATAGTTTCTGATATGCAAATTGTACCAAGTATTGATGAAAATTATGGTACATTTAAACCGGATCAGGAAGGAGCACAATACGCAAAAGTATCTGTAAACGTAACAAATAACGGGAAAACATCGGATACTTTTTTACCATCTTATGGGATGGGAGATGATGTGAATGCAAAAATCTTATTCGGAGATGGATATGAATTTTCAGCAACGATCTTGTTAGGATATAGTGCAGATATGCATGATTCAACAATCAATCCGCTGTCATCAAAAGAAGGAGAAATTGCTTTTGAAGTACCAGATACAGTGATTAATTCTACTGATCCACTGATTGTACAGTTCAGTTCTGGTAGTAAAAATGTAAAAGTAAAAATAAGATAGATGTGCAAGGAATACCCGCTTACAGAAGTAGGCGGATATTTTTTTAACAATTTTGAAAGGATATGCTATGAAATTAATTAAATATTGGGAGAACTCATGTTAGAGTAAGTTCCTAACCTCCCTGAATTTATTAGGATGTGGCGAAAGGCTATATCCTTTTTAATTTCTGTAGGTAGGGCAGAAAAAAATAAAAAAAGGTATTGACTTTTGATAGAGGAGTTTCTTACTCTCATAATATAGAATAAATTTATTGACATATGTCCGTACGAATGGTAATATTAATGTACGGACAAAAATAAAGAGAGGTGAGAGAGATGAGTCCAAAAGGTAGACCAACAAATAATCCTAAAAGTGGTCGTTTTGAAATACGAACATCAAAAGAGGAAGAAGAGATGTTGGAGTATTGTTGTAATATCACAGGGAAAAAACGCACTGATATCATAAGAATGGGAATCAGAAAGGTCTATGAAGAATTAAAAAAATAGAAGTTCGCCACCCTACCAAGACAACGAACTTCTAAAACAACCGAGGAATATCCTCTATGAAATATATTATCATAGAATGGAATTCCTCACAATCTAAAATTCAATTAGGGAGGAATATACAAAATGCAAAATGAAATAGTAAAAGTAAATTTTGATACACAGACAGTATCAGCTAGAGAACTGCATGAGCAGTTACATATTGGAACTGAATTTGCAAAGTGGTTTTCCCGCATGTGCGAATATGGATTTTCAACAGGAAATGACTATTCAGAGGTTATCGTCAAAAATGACGAAAACTTAAAAGGTGGTAGACCGGCAACGGATTATAACATTTCCGTAGATATGGCAAAACAGATTTGTATGATTCAGAGGACACCAGAGGGTAAGGCGGTGCGCCAGTACCTTATTGACTTAGAAAAAGCATGGAATACACCAGAGCAGGTCATGGCAAGGGCATTAAAAATAGCAAATCAGAGCATTGAAAATCTGAAAACCCAAAATATCGCATTAGTAGCAGACAATGATCGTATGCGTCCAAAAGAGATATTTGCAGATGCCGTAGCTGCCAGTCATACATCCATACTGATCGGAGATTTGGCAAAATTGCTAAAACAGAATGGAGTCGACATTGGGCAAAAGAGGTTATTTGCCTGGATGCGAGAAAATGGATATCTGATCAAACGGCGGGGTTCGGATTGGAATATGCCAACACAACGGAGTATGGAAATGGGATTGTTTGAAGTGAAAGAAAGTACAGTAAATAATCCGGATGGCTCTGTGAGTATCAATAAAACAACCAAAGTGACTGGAAAAGGACAGCAATATTTTATTAACAAGTTTTTAGGGGAGGTAGCATAAATGTATGAGAAGGCAATTATAGATTTATTAGGAAAGATAAAAGACCCAAAGAAGTTAAAGAGGATATATAAATTGGTTTCATATCTGTATAGTGTAGAATAAAGAAATATAATGGTAATGAGAGAGCTTAGCAATAAGCTCTCTTTTTATATACAAAAATCAAAGAAAGAGAGGACAATGATATGTCAAAATTTAGCAGATTCATGAAGGAGAACAAAAAGGAGAAGAAAAACGGATGTTATGCACCAACAGTTTCGCTTACAGATGAAAATGGCAAGCCGTTAGAGTGGGAATTTCGTCACATTACATCAAAGGAAAATGAGAAATTAAGAGACGAATGTATGATCGATGTACAGGTTACAGGAAAGCCAAATGTATATAGACCGAAATTGGATTTAACAAAATATCTTGCAAAGATGATCACGGCATCTACCGTGACACCGGATCTTTACAATGCAGAGCTGCAGGATTCCTACGGTGTACAGACACCGGAAGAGTTAGTATATGCGATGGTAGATGATGCCGGAGAATATCAGGAACTTAGTGCATGGATACAGAAATTTCAGGGATTTACCAAGACACTTGATGATAAGGTAGATGAAGCAAAAAACTAATTGAGGAGGGGGATGGCGAAGCGAATTACGCGCATTACGCCCTCCTGAAACTCCATATCCTGCCGTCTGTTTTCCTTGCAATGGACGAGCAGGAAAAGGCGTTTGTGATCGCGTCCATAAAAATAAAGATGGAAAAAGATAAAGAGGAAGAAGAAAGAGCCAAACGGGAAGCAAAGAGACGAGGAAGGAGGTAAACGAATGGGTACGATCAGTACGGGAATTGAATTAAATGATAACTTTAGCTCTGTTTTATATAACATCATGGGTTCAGTCAACCTTGCCATTTATCAGATGGAAGAAATGCGGCAGTCTTTGAGTGCTTCGATTGATACTTCGTACATTGAAGGTGCGAGAGAATCAATCGATCGTGCAACCATGTCCTTAAGGGAGATGGAAGAGGCTGCTTCTGTTTCAGTTGCTCCGGCAATGTCATCTATGGATGTATCTGCTGCAAATAGCAATTATGAGCAGCTAAGGCAGAACGTAGAATCTACAGGTCAGCATATTCGTGATAATGCAGAAGAGCAACAGAGATTCAATCAGGCTGTCAATAGTGGTACAACAAGTTCTAATAACTTGTTGAAAGGTCTTATAGGGTTGCATGTTGTACAATCTGTTGTCAATACGGTAACAGGGCAGATTGATGCTGCAATGAAGAGAATGGACACAATGACGAACTTTCAGCGGACGATGACAGCCATTACAGGAAGCTCTGATATGGCAGCTGCTTCATTAAACCAGTTGAAGGACATTACAACAGGAACTGCCTATGGACTGGATGTGGCAGCAATGGCAGTACAGAATTTTACAACCAGAGGAATGGGTATCGGCAATGCCACATCCGAAGTTGGAAAGTGGGCAGATGCAGTAGCATTTTATGGAGATGGAACCAATGAGTCACTGACAACGGTAACGGATGCACTTGGTAAGATGATGACCAAGGGTACGGTAGAGATGGATCAGTTGAATAGAGTGACTGACACAGGAATCGATGCAGTAGGAATATATGCACAGGCCACCGGACGATCTGCCGCCGATGTTCAGAGTGATTTATCAGATGGAATCATATCATCAATGGATTTCATATCAACAGTGTCCACGGCATTTGAAGAAGGAACGAATGGAGTCTTAAATATTTCAGGAGCAGCTAAAGAAGCGGGAGCAACGTGGGCGACCACAATTGCAAATGCCAAGGCAGCAATCACAAGGGGGTGGATATCATTGATAGACAATGCCAATGCTGCCTTGGCGAACGCAGGATTTGGAACAATCCTTGATGGGATCAGGGAATTTGGAGAAACGGCAGAGCGTGTTATGGGAAAAATAGGTATTGCCGTAGGAACTACGTTGACAATTTTGTCTCCGGCATTCCAATTTATGCAGGATGCGGCAGGATTTATAGCAGATAACTGGTCAATCCTCGAGCCGATAGTCTGGGGACTGATAGCCGCGTTGGTTGTTTATAATGCGACAATGGGGATTGCATGGTTGACTACGTTGCAGAACATTGCGGCAAAGATCGCTCATGTACTTGCCAGTGCTGCCGAAACAGTGGCGATTTTTGCTCTGATAGCAGCACAGGATGGATTGAATGCGGCATTAGCAGCTTGTCCTTTAACGTGGATCATTATTCTGATCATAGCTATTATTACATTGATTTACACTGTTTGCACAGCAATTGCAAAACTGACGGGAGCTGCGAATACAGGATTGGGAATTATAGTAGGAGCACTTTCGGTAGCAGTTGCTGCAATTGGTAATTTATTTGTAGCACTAATTAATATGGTAATTGATATTTTTGTTGTATTGTGGAATTTTATTGCAACATTTGCCAATTTCTTTGGAAATGTTTTTAATGATCCAGTTGCAGCAATTGGAAGGTTATTCTTCGGCTTGGTAAATCATATTCTTGGACTTTTGGAAACACTTGCAAGTGCTATTGATACACTTTTTGGGCAAAATCTTGCGGGTGCAGTTCAAGGCTGGAGAGATAATTTAGGTGATTGGGTTGATAAAACTTATGGTAAAGGTGAAGAAATTATGGCGACAGTAAATGGCAATGAATGGCACGTCGAACGTTTTAAGTATACTAATGCATGGAATTCAGGTGTACAAAAAGGCGATGAATTTGCAGGAAAAATGTCAGATTTCTTGAATGGTTTTGGGAAAATCCCGAAAGAAGAGGAATACACCAAAGGTTATGGAGATGACAGCACGAATAATCTTGGCGATACACTCGATAAGAGTGGAACAGGAAATAAGGTTGCAGACATTGCAAACAGTGCCGGAAACATCGAGAACACTTTAACAGCCACAAGCGAAGATTTGAAATACCTTAGAGATATTGCAGAGAGAGATACGATCAATCGTTTCACAACTGCAGAAATCAGCATTGTCCAGACAAATAACAATAAAATAGCCTCTGACATGGATTTAGACGGTGTTGTAGAAGGTCTGACCAGTGCAGTAGATGAGGCGATCAGTAATGCGACAGAGGGGGTGCATTAAGTGGCATCTAAAAAAAAGCCTAAAAAGATGAGCCGGAAAAAAGAGATGACCATCCCCGGAGCGGGAAAAGGCGGGTATTATGTGTATTTAAACAAATGCCTGCTCCCGGTCACACCGGGTAAGATCGAGATGAAGATCAACAATTCCAACAAGACCATAAAGCTCATCAATGATGGAGAGATCAATATATTAAAGACTCCGGGACTGACGGACATTGATTTTGAATGTGAGATACCGCAGCAGCAGTATCCATATGCGGTCTATAAAAATAAGTTCAAGAAAGCATCTTACTTTCTGAATTACTTTGAAAAGCTGAAAAAGAATAAAAAACCATTTCAGTTTATAGTATGCAGAAGATTTCCAAATGGAAAAAAACTCTTCTATACAAATCTGAAAGTATCCTTAGAAGAGTATCGTATCACAGAGGATGCCGGAAATGGATTTGATCTGAAAGTTAAGATCAGTCTGAAACAATGGCGTAATTATGGTACCAAACAGGTAAAACTTAAGATCAAGGTAAACAAGCCACAGCCGGTAGTCAAAGAGGAACCGATACGCGAGACGGTAAATTCCCCGGAGCCTGTACAAAACCAGACCTATACGGTACAAAAGGGGGATTGCTTATGGAACATCGCTAAGAAGTTTTATAATAATGGTTCGCTATATACAGTCATCTATGAAGCAAATAAGGGTGTGATCGGCGGTAACCCCAATCTGATCTATCCGGGACAGGTGCTTACGATACCGCCGGTATAAGGAGTGAGGAGAGAATGAAAGTAGATTTATTAATAGCTGATGCGACCGGGAAAAAAGCCTATCGCCCGGTTGTGGAAGAAGGGATCACATGGTCTACAGAGCGGAGAGGCACACCGGGAAAGCTGACTTTTAAGATGCTTTGGGATAAAAAACTCAAAGTGTCGGAAGGGTGTGCCGTTTGTCTGAAAGTGGATGGGAAAAAGATTTTTTATGGTTTTATCTTTAAACAGCAAAGAACAAAGGAGCAGCTCATCTCTGTAACGGCATATGATCAGCTTCGTTACTTGAAAAATAAAGATACGAAGGTCTATGAGGGAAAGACAGCCGCACAGCTTGTAAAGGAACTTGCGGATGATTACCGGATGAATACCGGCACACTGGAGAATACGCAATATGTGATAGGTTCCCGTGTGGAAGAAAATACGTCACTGTTTGAGATGATCGAGAATGCATTAGACCTGACACTGACTAATACTGGGCAGATGTTCGTCTTATATGACGATTATGGAAAACTCACACTAAAGAACCTATCATCTATGTATGTCAGAAAGAAGAATAAGTATCTTATGATCGATGATGGTGCAGGGGAAGATTTTGATTATACATCATCTATAGATGACAATACCTATAATCGTGTGAAATTAACATATGATAACGAAGATACCGGGCATCGTGATGTTTATATTGCGCAGCATGGAAAAAATATCAATAAGTGGGGCGTTTTACAGTATTATGAAACGTTACAGAAGGGAGAGAATGGTCAGGCGAAAGCAGATGCATTGCTCTCCCTTTATAATAAAAAGACCCGCAATCTGAAAATCAACAATGTTATTGGTGATAATCGTGTGAGAGCAGGATCTATGCTTGTTGTAAATTTGAATCTTGGGGATATGAAAGTAAAAAATTTCATGTTGGTGGAAAAGTGCCAGCATACCTACAAGAACAATGAGCATTTTATGAATCTGACATTGAGAGGAGGCGAATTCGTTGCCTGATGCAGTAGAGTTTGTAAAGTTAGTAAAAAAGGCTTCCGTAGAAGCAATGGAAGCGGCAAAGCCTGTAAATGTTTATTTTGGAGAGGTGGTTGGGACATCGCCTTTAAGAATTAACGTAGAGCAGAAAATGATATTAGGGGAATCGCAGATTGTGCTTACCCGGAATGTGACGGACTTTAAAACAGCCGTTACGGTTTCATGGAATACAGATGATAATTCAGCAACATTGTCTGGGAGAAAAGAGATCACTGTGCATAATGGCTTGGCAGTCAGTGATAAGGTCCTTCTTATCAGACAGCAGAGTGGTCAGAAGTATTTTGTCATGGACAGGATAGGGTAGAGTGGATGATCCCTTCTGTATCTGGTTTTTTAGACCAGGAATTTGAAGTAGAAGAAGAGCCAAGCAAAAATTACCGGATGGATATTTACGGTGAGACAATCTGTGGGAAAATAGACGGACTGGAAGCGATGAAACAGGTCATTTATAAGATACTGAATACAGAACGCTACCAGCATATTATTTATTCCTGGAATTATGGAGTAGAGTTAGAGGATTTATATGGAGAACCGTCCTCTTATGTATGTCCGGAACTGGAACGCAGAATTACCGAAGCACTTGTACAGGATGACCGGATCAAGAGCGTGGATGAGTTCGCCTTTGAAATTGATGGACACGCTGTTACGGTAAGTTTTACGGTACATACGGTGTTTGGAGATATACAGACAGAGAAGGAGGTGGATGTTTAAATGTATGAGGAAGTCACATATGAAAGCATCTTAGAACGGATGTTAGAGAAAGTTCCGGATAACATGGATAAAAGGGAAGGATCTATTATCTATGATGCTTTAGCTCCGGCAGCAGTGGAGTTGCAGCTCATGTATATAGAGCTGGATGTAATTTTAAAGGAAACCTTCGCGGACACGGCATCCAGAGATTATCTTTTGCGAAGAGCAGAAGAACGTGGAATTACACCAAAAGCAGCCACTAAGGCAATATTAAAGGGGGTATTTACTCCATTGGACATTGAACTTTCTGAAGGAGAACGGTTTAGCTGTGATTCATTGAATTACAGAGTATTAGAGAAAATAAAAGCCGGTGAGTATCAAATGCAGTGTGAAACAGAAGGGGTAAGTGGCAATGGTAACTTTGGTATGCTGATTCCGGTAAATTACATCAACGGACTTAAAACGGCAGAGCTTACAGAGTTGTTGATACCAGGCGAGGATGAAGAAGAGACCGAAAGTATCCGTCAGAGATATTTTCAATCTTTTGATTCACAGGCATTTGGTGGTAACAAAAAGGATTATAAGGATAAGGTCCTTAGTATGGCAGGCATCGGGGCAGTCAAAGTGATTCCTGTGTGGAATGGTGGCGGAACAGTAAAGTTGACGATTCTGGATTCGGCTTACCAGAAAGCCGGCACTGCGCTGCTCACAAAAGTGCAGCAGCAAATTGATCCGGCAGATGGAGATGGAAGTGGGATTGCTCCTATCGGTCATGTGGTTACGGTAGACACACCGGAGGAATTAGAAGTTTCTGTAACTACAAGTATTACATATGATACAGGTTACAGCTTTTCTGCTTTGAGATCACAGATCGAAAATGCCATAAAAGGATATTTAGAAGGTCTTAGAAAGGAATGGCAGGACAAAGATGCCCTGGTTGTACGAATCGCACAGATAGAATCGCGTTTATTGGCGATAGAGGGCATTATTGATGTGACAGATACGAAATTAAATGGTACAGAGGGAAATTTAATAATATCCTCTGAAAAGATACCGGTTTTTGGAGGTGTGAGTGAGTGATACGAGAAGTTGATCTTGTCAGCTATCTGCCGGAGTTTTTGCGTGAGTATATAGAACTGAAAAAGATACTGGATGTTCAACAGCCGGAAGTCCAGTTATTAGAAGATCTCACGGAAAAGCTCAAAGATAATCAGTTTATTCTATTTGCAGATACACAGGGAATAGAAAAATTTGAGCAGATGCTGAAAATACAGGCGTTAGATGATGATACACTTGAAAATCGCAGATTCCGAATTATGTCCAGATGGAATAATAAGATACCATATACGGTACAAATACTCCGAAACAAGTTAGAAACACTTTGTGGAAAAGATGGATATTCATTAAAGGTTATACATGGCGAATATCGCATTATTGTAAGAGTCAATCTGATTAACAAAAAGAATTTTTCTATGGTCAAGGAAATGTTAGAGGAAGTAATACCAGCAAACATGGAGATTGATCTATCACTACTTTATAATCAGCATGAAACTTTGGCAAAGTTCACTCATAAAGAATTAGCGAAATACACACATAGGCAGATCAGAGAGGAGGTTTTGAGCTATGTCAACGAAAACGAGTAATTTTGAATATATCAAACCAGGAGAGGATGAGTTTTATAATATTACAGAATTTAATCAGACACTTGATAAAATAGATGCTGATATGAAAGCTCTAAAAGATACTGAGGAGAATCACACTGATAACGCCACCGTTCATGTTACAGCGGAAGATAAGGAGAGTTGGAATACATCACTTGAAAATAAAACTCTGACATACACGGAAAGCTCAACGATACAGGACTTAAATAGTGGAGAGAAATTGTCGATAGCATTTGGAAAATTAAAGAAAGCTGTTAATGCTGTTAAGAATCACACCGGGACAAAAGCAACAACAAGTGTGCAGGGACATGTCAAGTTAAGTAACTCATCCGCGGTCACGGACAGCACCGGATTGGCACTACCAGTTACCGAGAAAAATGCAAGTATAAGCGGGACGTTAGCCTATATGTTAGCCAATTTTAGCGGGAAATTAAATTTAATATGGTACAACACAGGAAGTAATTTTACGACCGATGATGATGCTACTTCCTTGAAAGGATACATTATCACAGCTCCAGAAGAATACATGATGTTTTTAATTTATTCAACAGACGGAAACTGTTCTGTTTTAGGCAACTGGGATAATTGTGTCTCATATTTACATCAGTTTTTAAACGTTCATAGTGATAACGAATACGCCGCTGCGATTGCTTATCGAAAAGTAACTTTAGGAATCACGCACGTCAGCTCCGGGGGCTATTTTAAAAATATAATCTTTGATAAAGCCTATTATAAGGGCGTGGCAGCTAACAGTTCGACAAAACCTTATAACGGCAGTTGCGTACCGATTAGGATTTACGGCATTAGAAAATAGGAGGTGCAAATCATGGAATTTGTTAAAGCAAACGGTGCAGAGAAAGAAGAATTAAGAGCAGCGATCACAGAGTAGAGCCTAAGCGCCTTGTATCAGAAGATACAGGGCGTTTTTGTATAAAAAGAAGAAAGGAAGTGTTAAAATGGCAAAATTATTCAACTTTATCAGCGTATGTGGTGGAATCTTAGGAGGTCTGCTGGCATATTTCCTTGGAGGTTGGGATGTGCTGTTAAAGACCATCGTGTTTTTAGCAGTGGCTGACTATGTGACCGGACTTATCAAAGCAGTTTATTTAAAACAGCTTAGTTCAGAGGTGGGTTATAAGGGACTTTTGAAAAAAATCCTGATGTTTATCATCATTGCGGTCGCATTTGAGATCCAGAAGTTTTTAAATCATGCAGTGGCACTTAGAGAAATTGTGATCACATTCTATGTGTGTAACGAAGCCATCAGCCTGTTAGAAAATGCAGCGGAGTTTATTCCGATTCCGGAAAAGTTGAAAGAGGTATTGATCCAGTTAAGAGACAAGGAGGAACAGTAATGAAAGTATCAGAAAAAGGATTGGCTATTATTAAAAAGTATGAGGGATGCCGGTTAACGGCATATGTTTGCCCGGCAGGAAAGTTGACGATCGGGTATGGTCACACGAAAGGCGTGAAGAAAGGACAGAAGATCACACAGGCACAGGCAGAAGCCTATCTGCGTGAAGATGTGACAGGTGCCGAGAAAGCAGTCAATGCGATTGGAAAAGGATTCAATCAGAACCAGTTTGATGCACTGATATCCTTTACATACAACTGCGGATCAGGTAACTTAAAGACACTTTGTAAGGACAGAAGTGTAGATCAGATCGGAGAGAAAATCATTCTCTATAACAAAGCGAACGGAAAGAAATTGAACGGACTGGTAAGACGTAGAGAAGAGGAGCAGAGATTGTACAAGACTCCATGTGCTACTGTACAGCCAGTACAGGCAGCAAGAGAAAATACAGAGCTGCCGACGATCCGAAGAGGCAGCAAAGGGGAAGCGGTCAGAAAGCTGCAGCAGGCATTGCTTGATCAGAAATTTAAGTCCTGTGAGATCAACGGTAAGAAAAAATACTTAGCAGCAGACGGAGATTTTGGAGCAATCACCGAGAAAATCTTAAGGAGATGGCAGTCTTATAAAGGATTAAAAGTGGATGGAGTCTGCGGACCGAAAACATGGGCGAGCCTTGGGTATTAGTAAATACGCATGAACTTTTGAAAGCCGGAAGAAATTCCGGCTTTTTTTAATGAATAAACTATGATATGATAAATAACATAGTTGTGAAGCTATAAATAATAAAGATTGATCGAAAATTATTTGTTAGTACCCAAATGATAAAAGGATGACACAGTGGGGGTCAAAGTACCTGGGCGATCAGGGCTACAGTGCCATTGAAATCCTCCGTTACTTTTACGGCAACAGCATGTATATTAATACCGCAGAACAGGTATCAGGTGTACCGGCATCGTGGCCGCGGGTGGATCTGCAGGTTGGTTCCAGAGGCAATAATGTCCGCGTGATACAGGAGCAGTTAAATGCAATTGCAAGAAACTACCCGGCAATTCCGACCGTAACGGTAGATGGTATTTTCGGACCGGCAACAAGGGCGGCAGTACAGAAGTTCCAGTCGGTGTTCAACCTACCGGACAGCGGAGTGGTAGATTATCCGACCTGGTATAAAATTTCGGAAATTTACGTTGCTGTTACGAGAATTGCAGAATTATATCAGTAGGGAAGCAGATTTTTATTTGAAATATAATTGAGATAACAAAATAGCACCAACTGTCAAATGATGGTTGGTGTATTGTTTTTTGTTTCGTAGAAATAACATAATAACCACCATGGAGGAACTATGCCAAACTATAAATTAACCATACAGTACGAAGGGACAAGATATAAAGGCTGGCAGGAGCAGAAACATACAGAAGCGACCATCCAGGGAAAATTGCAGCGTGTCTTAGAGCGTATGACAGAAGAAGAGATAGATTTGCAGGGCTCCGGCAGGACAGATGCCGGAGTGCATGCGAAAGGTCAGATCGCACATTTTCATACAAAGGCAGTGTGGGATGTGGAGCAGATCAAAAAATATATGAACGAATATCTGCCGGAAGATATTGCGATATTACAGGTAGAGCAGGTAGACGGGCGTTTTCATTCCAGATTAAATGCCAAGTCAAAGACCTATGAATACCGCATCTATAAAGGAAGCAAACCGGATGTCTTTGAACGCAGGTATGTCTGGCCAATGGAAGAAAAATTAGACGTGGCGAAAATGCGGGAGGCTGCGGGGCATCTGACCGGGACACATGATTTTATGGCATTTTGCGGAAACCGCAGGATGAAAAAAACAACTGTCCGAACGATTTATCAGATAGAAATCGAAGAGACAGAACATGAGATCCGAATGCGCTTTACGGGAAGCGGATTTTTGCAAAATATGGTCCGTATCCTGACCGGGACTTTAGTAGAAGTCGGACGTGGAGAAAGGACACCGGAGGATATGGAGTGGATTCTTGAGAGCAGAGACCGCCAACAGGCAGGATTTTTAATGCCGGCAAAAGGATTGACATTGATGGAAGTGAAGTACAAATGAGACAAACAGAGAATTGGACGGTGTGGGCCAAAAAAGCCGATTTTCAGGAAATAGGAAAAAAATACGGTATTGATCAGGTGACAGCCCGGATCATGCGTAACCGGGATATCATTACCGATGAGGAGATCAATAGTTATCTGAACGGAACGATGGACATGCTGCCATCGCCCTATTTGTTAAAAGACGTAAAAAAAGCTGCAGGAATTCTTGCAGAAAAGATAAAGTCGGGAAAGAAAATCTGCATTATCGGTGATTACGACATCGACGGAGTGCAGTCCTCTTATATTCTGTGGGAGGGAATTGAGAATTTAGGTGGAAACGTCTATGTTACGATTCCTGACCGTATCAAGGACGGTTACGGGGTTAATGAGCAGTTAGTAGAAGCTGCCATAGAAGAGGGAGCGGACACGATCCTGACCTGTGACAATGGGATTGCAGCGGCAGATGCACTAAAAAGAGCAAAAGAAAACGGACTGACCGTAATCGTAACCGATCACCATGAAATCCCGTTTTGCGAAGAAAACGGTGAACGAAAAGAGATTCTGCCGGATGCAGATGCGATCGTCAATCCAAAACAGAAAGATTGTGCCTATCCGTTCAAAGAAATCTGTGGAGCGGTTGTTGCATGGCATCTGATACGGGTACTTTATGATATGACAGGAAAGGGCATGAAGCAGGCAGATGTTTTTATTGAAAATGCGGCATTTGCAACGATAGGAGATGTCATGGAACTTCAGCACGAGAACCGGATCTTAGTAAAGGAAGGTTTAAAACGGCTGAATCAGACCAAAAGCATTGGCATGCGTTCTTTGATCGCATCCAATAAACTGGATTTAGGAGGAATCAGGGCATACCATATCGGATTTGTACTTGGACCGTGTCTGAATGCGAGCGGCAGACTGGATACGGCAAAAAAAGCATTGCTTTTGTTAAAAACAAAAGATGAAGTTGATGCAGGAAAACTTGCAGAAGAATTAGTAGAACTCAACACGAACAGAAAATCCCTGACGGAAAAAGGAATCGAGGATGCCATGCAGTGCATCGAAACACAGGGACTTTCAGAGGACAGGGTGTTGGTCATCTATCTGCCGGACTGTCACGAGAGTATTGCAGGAATTATTGCAGGACGCATTCGGGAACGCTATCACAGACCGGTTTACGTTCTGACAAATGCAAAAGAGGGAGTCAAAGGCTCCGGGCGTTCCATAGAAGGATATTCCATGTATGAGGAACTCTGTAAATGTCAAGATCTGTTGGACAAGTTTGGCGGCCATCCGATGGCGGCAGGATGCAGTATGCAGCGTAAAAATGTGGATACTTTCCGAAAGAGACTGAATGACTGCTGTACCTTGACCCAAAAAGATTTACAGCCAAAAATACGCATTGATGTGCCGATGACGTTAGAATATCTGTCAGAGGAGCTGATCCATGAATTTGCAGTGTTAGAACCCTTTGGCAAAGGGAACGAAAAGCCGGTATTTGCAGATAAAGAGCTGCGGGTGCGGGATATCAGAATTGTCGGAACGAACCGGAAATTTGTACGGATGAAGCTGGTCGATAAAACGAACCGGAGCTATCAGGCAATCTGTTTTGACGGAGATGCCTATGAGAATCAGAAATATTTAGAAGAACATAAGGAAAATCTTTCTATAGTGTATTATCCGCAGATCAATACATTTTTTGGCGAGGCACAGATAGAAGTTCTGATCACACACTTCCGTTAGAGGGGAGGAATGATAGAAAAATTCTAAAGATTTCCTTAAATTTGTCCGATATTTTTGACTTTATCAAGGTTCTATGTCAGAATAAGTGGAGCAGATTTTACGAAAATGAAATGGAGGAAAAAAATGAAAAAGAATATAAAAAGAGTGATGGGTATTCTTTTAGCAGCAACTATGAGTATATCCCTTGTGATGCCTGCATTTGCATCCCAGACAAGTAATACGGATACAACGACTGAGGTACAGGAACAGAATGAACAGACAGATGCAAATGGAAGTGCGGATACTGCCGATGATGCACAGACAACAGGCGGCAGTTCTGCTCAGGGAACCGATGATTCGGAAAAAAGTGTAGCAGATAGTACGGGAAGTTCTAAGAATTCCGATACTTCAGATGTGAATGCTTCGGATACGGGAAGTTCCGACACAGACACAGATAAAAGGACTTCCGACAATGCAGCACAGGCACCGGTAGAAGGAACCGTGACACAGGATACGGAAACCCAAAAGGAACCGGTAAAAGGTGACGTTCAGACAGAAGTTGCAGACGATAATGTCGTGGTAGGAAAACATGACAAACCATATTTAGCACTTGGTGCAGACTTAACAGCAGAGCAGCAGGCAACCGTTCTTGGTCTGATGGGAATTGATCCGGCAAAACTTTCCGATTATGATGTGGTACAGGTAACCAATGCGATGGAGCATGAGTATTTAGACGCATATCTTCCATCCGGTACGATCGGAAGTCGAGCATTATCCTCCGTATTAATTATGGAAGGAAAAAAAGGAAGCGGAATCCAGATATCCATTAAGAATATTTCCTATTGTACAGTTGGAATGTATAAGAGTGCACTTGCAACAGCAGGACTTGAAGATGCAGAGATCATCGTAGCAGGGCCGTTCCCGATTTCCGGTACGGCAGCATTGATCGGTGCGTTAAAAGCATATTCAGAGATGACCGGAGATGAAGTGAAGGAAGACAGTCTCGATGCAGCAATGAACGAAATTGTTGTAACAGGTCAGTTAGCAGATGCGACCGGCGGAGATAAAGCGAAAGCAGAAGAGTTGATGGCATATCTGAAGCAGGAAGTCGTAAAGAATGATTTAAAAGATGATAAGAGTATCAACGAGGCGATTGAACAGGGATGTAAGGAGTTTGATGTCCAGCTGACGGATGACCAGAAAGCGAAATTATTAGATGTATTAAAGAAGATCAGTGACTTGGATTTAGACTGGAATACATTGAAAAATCAGGCATCGGATCTGTATGACAGATTAGATGAGTTAGGACTGTTGTCTAACAGCGGCATTGGAGCAAAATTAAAGAGTCTGTTCCAGTCCATTATCGATTTCTTTAAGAGCCTGTTTTAAGATGAAATAAAGAAAATAAGAAAAGAGAGAAAAAGACCGTTTTTTGATAATTGTTATCAGAAATGGTCTTTTTTAAAAAACTTAAAATAATAGCGTAAATATGGTAAAATATAGTGTCCTTAGAAAGAGTGACAGTGGAGCAGATGAGAGATTGGGAAGCACAGGAGGCCGGTTGCCATACAAAAAGGAGCAGATTTGGGTGTAACACTGCACAAATTGAGTGAACAATTCGATGCAGGAGATATTTTATTGCAGGAGAAAATAAAAATAGAGCAGGAAGATCATCTCGTTACACTGTTAGAAAAGATAAAAAAGTTTCCGTAAAACTGTTATCTGAATATTTAAGCTCACCGGATGAGATCTGGGATTATGCCAGAGCACAGGGAGAGGGCGAATACTGGGAAGAGCCGGGAGATTTAGAACGTACATTTTCGTTAGAAGATACCGTAGAAAAAATATCGACGACCCTGAGAGCATTTTATGGTTATGGAAGCCTGTGTAATCTCCAAGGACTGCCCGTTGAGATCATCCGAGGAAGCGATGTAAATGATAACAGGGATGTGGATGGAAAGCTTTGTATTCCGGTAAAAGGGAGGTATCTCCTCTGTGAGGAATGGAGAATCCCTTTTAGAAAGATAGAGCTGCGGGATAAAGAGAGAATGGAGGCAATACGAAGAAAATATCAGCCGATGTTGTCCGATTATACATTTTCACTTTTGTATTGCTGGCAGGAAGAATTAAAACTATCACTATACATAGAAGAAGATTTTTTTGTTATCCGGGGCGAAGATTATTACTTTTTCCCGATCGGAGAGCCGAACCGGGTGAAAGAGTTTATAGAAGGAAAGTATGAGTACCAAAAGGCGGATGCAGACAGTGATTATGTACTTTTGAATCAGACAATCTGTGAACTCCAGGGAAGCAGGTTTGCAAAAAGACGGAATGCGATCGCACATTATCGTCATTTGCAGCCGGCACCGGAAGTGGAAATGATCTCAAAAGAAAATGTGGAGCATTTAAAAAGGATCTCTGAGATTTTTTCCGGTGAGGACAGGATTGCGGAGCGAGTTGCGATTGAACATTTTTTTGAATTAGAACTTATGGGAGTCCTTGTCAAACGTGGGGAAGAATATGTCGGATTTTCCCTGTGTTCCAAAAAGGACGAAGGTACGATGCAGGGACATTTTATGAAATGTATCGATAACGAAAGAGGAAGCCGATTTTATGTTATGAAATCCTGCATTGATACGATCGGAGCCCGGTATCGGTATAAAAAGACGGTGCGTATTATTTATGTTATAAAGAACCGCCGGTATTCCAAAAGGAGCATACCACGGCGGCAATAGATAAGAGAATGGCAAGGTTTGAAGAGTGGCTTAGCAATCAGGAATGGAAGCCAAAGGTCATCACATTGTGCCGCTCTGCAATATCGGGATATCTGCCCTCAGACTACAGTCAGTATGTAGAGGAGCAGTTGTTAGAGTGTTTAGAAAGAATATATTCTATAAAAAAAGAAAAAATAGAAAGGAAAAGCTGAGATGATTCAGCAGGAGAAAAAATGGAGATCAATGTAACAAAACAGGCAGAAATACTGCAATAAAGAGAAGATCGATATGATATTGTTCAATGTTGCAAAAAGCGTTATGGAAGTATTTGAAATGACAGGCTTTGCAGATATTCTTACCATAGAGTAGAGAATGTGATAGAAAAATAAAAGATGACTTACAGAACCTAAAAAAGAGGATCGTCTAGATCCTCTTTTTTAACATCTCTAAAAACTTTTCTATCTGTAACGGTGTTCCCTGTTTTTCCTGTACGGCTAAGCGGTTCTCTTCACTGAATCCGACTAAAATATCGTGATTGGCTTCCGCTAAATAGTCCATGATACCGTCAATGTCGGACTTGATATTTTTCGGACAGTGGATATATAAATGCTTGTTTGCCGTAATGTGCAGCGTATAGGAAATGCTGAAATGATACCAGAAAAATTTGTGCAGGGTAGAATGTTTGTAAACCCAGATAATTTCCCGGATCGGTACGATCGCAATTCCGTATTTAGAAGTTTCAATAAAATAATGCTCTGTGATAAACATATCATCCGTGGCAAGCTGTGGCAGTGTAGCAAGCTCTTCTTCTGCTTCGGCAAGAAGCTCCGCAGGTTTGCCAAAACGGGATAACTGCCGTACCGGTGGTGACAATAACGGAAAGCGGTAATAAATAACTAACAGGATCAGACTGATGAATGCATAGAGCATACTTGCAAAGTAGAGAAATAACAGCAGATAACTGCGAAAATTCCTACAGTCCGGTTCATTAATATAATAAGGACTTACCTTAGAAGCAATGCCGGTTTCCGTCCAGTTCAGATCTTTAGAAAGGTTGTCTAATACGTCTTTCGCAGCACGGTCACGTTTGGCAAGTCTGCCCTTGGTGTGTAAGGCAGTAATTTTTGGCAGTCCCTCTTCACTAGTGGAAGGGGAGAGCAGAACGAGGATACATTCATTACCGCGCATGGTATAGTAATAATAGCCGGTCGTAAATCCAAGACTTGTCTGTGTATAGCCGGTAAAGTAAAGATCCGTAAGCTTTGTATCAATATAAGAAACATCCTGTTTGTAAAGTTTCGTTAAGGAATCATTGCTGTCCGCCTTTTCCGGAACTACGATCTCTGAAATCGGTGAAAGGATCCAGAGTGCGAGAAGCAGGATCAGATAAATGATCGGAGAGATCATTTTGGTACGGCATACATCCTTAATGTTTTTTGTAATATAGTGTTCGTAATTTTCCATCATAAATTTTAGTATAAAGGTTGTATTTGAAATAATCAAGGAGAAACGTGCGGATTGTGCGGTTGCTTTTCGTGAAAAAAATTGATACTATAAGAAAAATGGAGGACAGCCTATGAATGCGTACACAACTTTTGCCCAGGTCTATGATCTATTTATGGATAACGTTCCCTATGAGGAATGGAGCAAATATATCATATCGGTTTTAAAAGAATATGGAATCCATTCCGGTGTCATATGTGACCTTGGCTGTGGAACGGGAAAGATGACACGGCTTTTAGCCAAAGCCGGATATGACATGATAGGAGTCGATTTGTCGGAGGACATGCTTGCGATTGCAAGTGGGCAGAATGAAGAGGGAATCCTCTATCTCTGTCAGGATATGTGTGAGCTGGAGTTATACGGAACGGCAAAGGCGATGGTGTCTGTATGTGACAGCATCAACTATCTGTTAGAAGAGGACGAGATCATCTGGACGTTACAGAGCGTGAACCGGTATTTAGAGCCGGGCGGGATTTTTATTTTTGACTTTAATACTGTCTATAAATATGAAACGGTTTTAGGTGATACAACGATCTGTGAAAATCGCGAAGAGGGCAGTTTTATCTGGGAAAACTACTATGACAAAGAGAAGCAGATCAACGAATATGACCTGACACTTTTTATCAGGGAAGAAAAGCAGGAACAGCTTTATCGGAAATTTGAGGAAACCCACTACCAGAGAGGCTATTCGTTAGAACAGATGCAGACATTTGTAGAAGAAGCCGGCATGGAGTTCTTAGCGGCATACGATGCCGAAACGAAACAGGCACCGACGGCAGAGAGTGAAAGAATTTATATCATTGCAGGAGAGAAAGGAAAATAACATGTCAGATTATATTGTAAGAGCAACAGCGGCAAATAACCAAATCCGGGCATTTGCCATTACATCGAAAGACCTTGTAGAAGAGGCAAGAAAAAGGCACAACACCAGTCCGGTTATTACCGCAGGTTTAGGACGATTATTAAGTGGAGCCGCAATGATGGGGGCGATGATGAAAGGCGATGATGACCTTTTAACATTGCAGATTAAATGTGGTGGTCCGGTACAGGGCTTGACCGCAACTGCCGATGCAAAAGGAAACGTCAAAGGCTATGCAGAAGTGTCGGATGTCATGTTACCGCCAAACCCACAGGGAAAATTAGATGTCGGCGGAGCAGTAGGACTTGGAATCTTAAACGTCATCAAAGATATGGGACTTAAAGAGCCATATGCAGGGCAGGTTGCATTGCAGACCGGAGAAATTGCAGAAGATTTAACCTATTATTTTGCAACCTCCGAGCAGATACCTTCTGCGGTCGGGTTAGGAGTGTTAATGAATAAGGATAACACGGTCAGACAGGCAGGAGGTTTTATCATACAGCTTCTGCCGTTTACCGATGAAAAAATCATAGAGCAGCTAGAGAAAAAAATTACGGAAATGAAATCTGTCACCGAGATGTTAGAAGAAGGCATGACACCGGAGATGTTATTAGAAGAAATCCTTGGAGATTTCGGTTTGGAGATTACCGATACACTGCCGGCACAGTTTTCCTGCAACTGTTCTAAAGAGAGAATTACCAAGGCGTTGATTAGTATTGGTAAAAAAGACCTACAGGAAATGATTGATGATGGAGAACCGATTGAGGTCAACTGCCATTTTTGCAATACAAATTATACATTCAGTATTGATGAGTTAAAGGAGATTGCAAAGTGAAAGACGGATATATCAAAGTAGCAGCAGTCACTCCGCAGGTAACCGTTGCAGATGTCAAAGAAAATACAAAGGAAATCTTAAAAGTGATCCGTGAGGCAGCAGTCCAGAAGGCAAAGATCATTGTATTGCCGGAGCTTTGCATTACCGGATACACCTGTCAGGATTTATTTTTGCAGGAAATCCTGCACCGTGAGGCAAAGGATGCACTGATAGAGATCAGTAATCAGACAAAAGGAATTGATGCACTGATTTTTCTGGGAATACCATTGGAGTATCACGGAAAACTCTATAATACAGCCGCTGTATTAAATCAGGGAAAAATCCTTGGCTTTGTGCCAAAGCGTTATATCCCAAACTATAACGAATTTTATGAGGTAAGGCATTTTACAAAAGGCATGGAAGAGCCGGTTTATGTGCGTTTAAATCAGGAAATTACCGTTCCGATGGGAATGAACCTGCTCTTTTGCTGTGAAGAAGTATCGGAGTTAAAAGTAGCAGCAGAAATCTGTGAAGACCTTTGGACCATGCAGCCGCCAAGCATTGCGCATGCACAGGCAGGGGCAGTCTTGATCGCCAATCTGTCAGCGTCCGATGAAGTGACGGGAAAAGAAGCCTATCGCAGGGAATTAGTCAAAGGACAGTCTGCAAGACTGTTGTGCGGCTATATTTATGCAAGTGCCGGAGAGGGAGAGTCTACGCAGGATGTGGTATATTCCGGTCATGATCTGATCGCAGAGAACGGAGTAGTATTAGCGGAATCCGAGCGTTTTACCAAAGGAATCCTTTATTCTGAAATCGATGTGAAAAAACTTATCTCAGAACGCAGACGGATGAGTACGTTTGAAACAACCGATGGAAACTATCAGGAAATTTATTTTTCTTTAGAAAAAGAAGAGACAAAATTGACACGTTATATCGATCCGATGCCATTCGTACCGGGAAGTAAGGAAGACCGTGAAAAACGTTGTGAAGAAATCTTACTGATACAGGCGCACGGACTGAAAAAACGTCTGGCGCATACCCATGCAAAGAGTGCAGTCGTCGGAATTTCGGGAGGACTGGATTCTACGCTGGCACTGTTGGTTACGGTAAAAGCCTTTGACCTGTTGGGGATTCCAAAAGAGCAGATCGCAGCAGTCACGATGCCGGGATTTGGAACAACCGACCGGACTTATGACAATGCGGTGCATCTGATCCGGGAATTAGGAGCAGAGTTCATCGAAGTTCCGATTGCCGATGCAGTCCGCCTGCATTTTCGTGATATCGGGCATGAAGAAAATATCCATGATGTGACTTACGAAAATTCCCAGGCAAGGGAGCGTACCCAGATTTTAATGGATATTGCCAATCAAAAAGGCGGTCTGGTAATCGGAACGGGAGATTTGTCGGAGTTAGCACTTGGATGGGCAACCTATAATGGAGATCATATGAGCATGTATGCAGTCAATGCTTCTGTACCAAAGACGCTGGTGCGCCATCTGGTGCGTTACTATGCCGACACCTGTGGAAGTGACAAACTTGCAGCAGTACTTTATGATGTGTTGGACACACCGGTCAGTCCGGAACTTCTGCCACCGGAGGACGGCAAGATTTCACAAAAGACCGAGGATATTGTAGGCCCTTACGAACTGCATGACTTTTTCCTGTATCATATGTTAAGGTCCGGATATTCTCCGGCAAAAATTTACCGGATCGCAAAGATCGCATTTGCAGATGTCTACGATGAGGAGACCATTTTGAAGTGGTTAAAGATATTTACAAGAAGATTTTTTGCCCAGCACTTTAAACGTTCCTGCCTGCCGGACGGACCAAAGGTTGGAACGGTAGCAGTTTCACCGCGCGGGGATCTGCGGATGCCAAGTGATGCTTCCGCACAGCTCTGGTTAGGAGAATTAGAGGAATTATAAAAATAAAAAATAGAAATCGTGCAGCTTTAGCTTCACGGTTTCTATTTTTATCATTCTTAAATATGATGAAACTGTTTCTCGTAGGACTCCTCAGCAGCAGGAGACTTCATATAGATCAGGCAGAAGAAAATGCCTGCCATTGCAAATGCAGTGATCACATCAAAAAAGGAATGTTGTTTTAAGAACATCGTCGATAAAATGATGCTGACACATAACAGTAAGGAGACAAATTTTGTCTTCTTTTTTTCACGGAAACATTCACTCTTTGTCACGGCAATATGTACACCGAGAGAGTTGTAAACGTGAATGCTCGGAAACAGGTTCGTCGGTGTGTCGGTAGAATAAAGCCATGCAACTGCCTGCGTAAAAATGTTATCGTGTGCAAAACTTTCCGGTCTGAGTGTGTGTCCGTTTGGATAAATGGTGGAAACAACCAGAAAAATGGTCATTCCGGCAGCTAAAAAGCCGCACAGCCGATAGAAATCATGTTTGTTCTTAAAAAAGAAGTAGGCAACTGCCGCTGCAACATAACCGAACCATAAAAAGTATGGAACGACGAAATATTCAACAAACGGAATGGAATCGTCGATCGCCATATGTATGATATGAAAGTTGTTTGTTACATTTTTTTCTAAATAAGTAAACCATGGGAAATAGATCAGACCATATAAGAATACCCATGCATGACTGTATTTCACTAAAAAGTTCCGGATATATTTCAAGAGTATCACCTCGTGTCTATTTTATTCGTGTCTATTCTATGTTTCTAAAATCTCATTATTACCTGTGGATTATAGCACAGAGAAAATGAAAGGACAATGTGCGAAAATGGATTTTCACAAAAAATTAAGAAATTACAAGTTCTTAAAAAAATGTTACAATTTAACGAAAAAGTTGACATCAAAGGCGAAGATAATATAATACAATATAGGGTAACTGCAAAAGTTAAAGTAAGTGAGGATAAAAAATTGAATTCTGGAAATGAACAAGGAAACAAAAAAATATCAAAAAAAGGAATGATCATTGCAGCTTCCGTAGTGGGAGCACTGGTAGTCATTTATCTTGCGGGAAGCATTTTCTTTCAGTCACACTATCTGCCAAGGACAGTGATCAACGGAATTTCCTGTGCCGGAAAAAATGCGGATGGCGTAAAAGATGCGATCACGTCAGAGGTTAAGAACTATAAGCTGACGATCCGGGAGAGAGGAAAAAAGAGCGAAACAATCAGCGGAAAAGATGTCAATATTTCCGTAGAGTTTGATGATACGCTTCAGAAGATTTTAAAGAAGCAGAACGGGTTTAAGTGGGTAGTTACTTTATTTTCCCCGGAAGTATATGAATCAAAATCCATTGTAAGCTATGATGAGGCTGCCTTAAAGCAGCAGATGAACCAGTTGTCCTGCATGGATAAGGACAAGATGAAGCCGCCGGTAGATGCGACTTTAAAGGAAGATAAAAAAGACGGTTATGTCATCGTAAAAGAAGATTTAGGTACCACCGTAGATGAAGAAGCATTTTGGAAAAAGTTACAGGACTCTGTATTGAATTTACAGTCCGAGCTTTCCATGGATAAAGAAAAATGCTATGTAGATCCAAAGGTAAAAGAAGATTCTAAGACCTTAAAGAAGACATTAGCAAAGATGAAGTCTTTAAAGGATGTCAAGATTACATATACCTTTGGCGATAAGCAGGAAGTATTAGCCGGAACGGAAATCTGTAAATGGATGAAAGTGGAAGAAGGCAAGGCAGTGGTAGACGATGAACAGGCACTTGCTTATGTCAAGAGTCTTGGTTCTAAATATAATACCGTTTATAAACCAAAGACTTTAAAGACTTCCTGGGGCAGCACCGTACAGATATCAAACGGAAGTTATGGCTGGAAGATCAGCAACGATAAAGAATTAGAACAGTTGAAAAAAGATATTGATGCAGGCAAGGATGTAACAAGAGATCCTGTCTATGCGCAGACCGCAAACAGCCATGGCGAAAATGATTATGGTGATACTTATGTTGAGATCAACCTGACAGCACAGCATCTGTATTTTTATAAAAATGGTAATCTTGTAGTAGATTCCGATTTTGTATCAGGAAATATCTCAAAAGGAAACGGCACTCCGGTTGGAGCTTATCCGGTTACCTATACAGAGCGTAATGCAACCTTAAAGGGAGAAAACTATTCTTCTGATGTAAGTTTCTGGATGCCGTATTGCGGCAATGTCGGAATGCATGATGCTTCCTGGAGAAGTACCTTTGGCGGAAACATCTATAAGAGAAACGGTTCTCACGGATGTGTCAACTTACCATATGCAGCAGCAAAGACCATTTTTGAAAATATTGCAGCAGGTTATCCGGTCTTAGTATATGAATTACCTGGAACCGAGAGCCCGAAAGCGATCGCCATGGATCAGGGTGCATCGGTTGTGGATGCGATCAACGGTATCGGAGAGGTATCCTTAGGCAGTGAAGGTGCGATCACCAATGCAAGAAATGCTTATAACGGACTTTCCGAGGAAGCAAAAAGCTATGTAAGTAATTACAGTACCTTAGAGGCAGCAGAAGCAGCTTATGCAGGATTAGTCAGCCAGGAGGCAGAGAATCAGGCAAATAATGAGGCACAGGGACAAGCTAATGGGGTTATCGACCTGATCGGTCAGATCGGTAAGGTAACGACAGGCAGCGGAGATGCGATCAAAAGAGCAAGAGATGCCTATAATGCACTTTCCGACAGAGCGAAAGCCATGGTATCAAACTATGACACATTAACGGCAGCAGAGGAAGAGTTTAAATCTTTGTCTGAATCATAAAAATATATGGAAAATATAATACCTCTGAAGTGGATGGATGAAATAGAAAAATCTGTTGCTTTGGAGGTGTTTTTTACTTTACTTTACTAAAGAGTTGTAGTAGAGTTATTTTTAGAAATGTCAGGAAAGGTGGGAGCATTTTGGTTTCAAAAAAGATAGCACAGGCATTGGCGGGAAGTTCTGTGATCCGTGCAATGTTTAATGAAGGAAAAGAAATGGCAGCACGTTATGGTGCTGAGAACGTATATGATTTCAGTCTCGGAAATCCGGCAACTCCGGCACCGGAGTCGGTCAACCGCTCGATCAAAGAGATCGTGGACGAGATGGACCCGTTAGAGTTACATGGCTATATGTCAAATTCCGGATATGAAGATGTCAGAAGGGCAATGGCAGAGAATCTGAACCGGAGATTCCAGACCTCCTTTGATGCACATAATATCATCATGACGGTGGGGGCAGCAGGCGGTCTGAACATTATCTTTAAGACACTGTTAGACTCGGAGGATGAAGTCATCGTCTTTGCCCCTTATTTTGGAGAATATAAGTCTTATGCAGCAAATTTTGATGCAAGGATCGTAGAGGTAGAACCTGATTTTGCAAGTTTTCAGCCTGATTTAGAAAAATTTACAGGAAAGATCACGGCTAAGACGAAGATCGTATTAGTCAATACACCAAATAATCCGACCGGTGTGGTCTATACGGAAGAGACACTGCAGGAAATGGCAGAGATTTTAAGAAAAAAGGAGCAGGAATTTAAAACGGACATTTACTTAGTGTCAGATGAACCATACCGTGAGTTAGTCTATGATGACGTAAAAGAAATATTTTTAACAAAGTATTATCACAATACGATCGTGGGATATTCGTTTAGCAAATCCCTGTCACTGCCGGGAGAGCGGATCGGTTATGTCGCAGTACCGGATGAGGTTGCGGATGCAGAGAATGTCATTGCCGGCTTAGAGGTGTCGAACAGAACCCTTGGATTTGTCAATGCACCGTCGCTGATCCAAAAGGCAGTCAGCCGATGTGTGGATGAAAAGACAGACATCGCATTTTATGATAAGAATCGCAAGTTACTGTATGAAGGGCTGATAAAGCTCGGTTTTACCTGCATCTATCCGCAGGGAGCTTTCTATCTGTGGATGAAGTCTCCGGATAAGGATGAGGAAAGATTTGTACAGGCAGCGAAAAAATATCACATTATCATGGTCAAGGGAGCAGCCTTTGCATGTCCGGGCTATGTGCGGCTTGCATATTGTGTTTCTCCACAGATGATAGAAAAATCCATGTCAGGATTTGAAGAATTAGCGAAAGAATACGGGTTAGTAAAATGAAGAACTGGGAAAAAAATGTAAGGCTGGTGACTCCATATACACCGGGGGAGCAGCCGAAAAAAAGAGATATCATTAAGCTGAATACAAATGAGAATCCATACTCGCCGGCACCGGGAGTACAGAAAGTACTGAAGGAATTTGAAACAGACAGACTGCGTCTTTATCCTGACCCGGCATCTTCTGAGTTAGTGGATGCGATCGCGTCAGAATATGGTGTAAGATCTTCACAGGTGTTTGCCGGAGTAGGATCGGACGATGTCCTTGCAATGGCATTTATGACGTTTTTTAATTCTAAAAAACCAATCCTGTTCCCGGACATTACCTATTCGTTTTATGATGTCTGGGCAGAAGTATTTCGGATTCCTTATGAGACCGTGCCGTTAGATGAGGACTTTCAGATCTGTACCAAAGATTATCAGCGGGAAAACGGTGGGGTTATTTTTCCAAATCCGAATGCACCGACCGGCGTTCTCATGCCGTTAGAACAGGTAGAAGAGATCATCCAGGCAAATCAGGATGTTGTGGTCATCGTGGATGAAGCCTATATTGATTTTGGAGGCGTATCCGCACTGCCTTTGATTGAAAAATACGAGAATCTGTTAGTGGTACAGACGTTTTCAAAATCACGCTCCATGGCGGGCATGAGGATTGGATATGCGTTTGGAAGTGAGAAACTGATCGCATATCTGAACGATGTTAAATATTCATTTAATTCTTACACCATGGATCAGCTGACCCTGGCAATGGGAAAAGCCTCGGTGGAGGACCGGGAATATTTTAAGCAGACCACCGACAAGATCATCCGTACCAGAGAGTGGACAAAGGAAGAGTTAAAAAAATTAGGCTTTTTGTTTGAAGATTCTAAGAGCAATTTCGTATTTGTAACACATCCGAAAGTTTCGGCAAAACAGCTCTTTGAGAATCTCAAAAAAGAGAATGTCTATGTGCGTTATTTTGCAAAACCGGAGCGTATCAGTAATTATCTTCGGATTACGATCGGAACCGATGAAGAAATGCAAAAGCTGATCTCTCTTTTGAAAAAATACTGCTAAAATAGGAAAATATTTGCTGCCTCGTGAGGCAGTGCAGAGATTTCATTTATGCATAGAAAAAGGAAAGTGCAGGAAATCTTGCGCAAACACTCACGGGGCAGATGCTATTTTCAGATAACTTAACGTGCTTCTTTCGCATAAGTAGTGGTGATCAAGTCCTTATAAGGCGGTCTGTCGGTCAAAACGCCTGCTTCCTCTAAAATATCAAGTAAAAGCTCATAGCTGTCCTTAGTGAATACTAAATCGTCCTTCCAGGTGTCCTGTTTCTGATAACGTTCCACGATCATGGCAATAGTGGCTTCATCCGTATCTTTGAATTGAGGGGCAATGACTTTTGCAATTTCCGCAGCAGAATGATTGTTGACATAAGTCATGCCTTTTTGCAGAGCATTGGTAAAGCTCTGGATGAGTTCAGGGTGTTTTTTGATATAGCTTTCTTTTGCAGAAAAAGCCGTGTAAGGGACATAACCGGAATCCACACCGAGGGAAGCAACCACATAACCGGAGCCTTCTTTTTCTAAATTGGTTGCACCCGGTTCAAATTCAACGGAAAAATCGCCATTTCCACCGGAAAAAGCAGCAGCAGTGCTTCCAAAATCAATGCTCTTGTCAATGGTTAGATCTTTTTTGGGGTCGATTCCCTGCTGCTTTAAGACATATTCAAAAACCATCTGTGGCATGCCACCTGTCTGCCACACGACCATGTAAATAATCGTCCGATATTTGCTTCGTGGTCATTTCCTCTGATAAATCCGGTAAATAGTTACGGGCAAGCAGGGAGATTTCTTTTTCGGATTTCATAATACGGTAAGGCTTTCGTGGATTGTCTGTATCCTCTAAAATATCGAGTATTTTCATCAATTCGATATAAGGTAAAATACTCTGCTTTGTCTTTGGAAATCCCAGATCGGTAAGATGTTCTGACAGGTATTTTGCAGAAGTGTAACCGCGTTTGTCCTCTGCGATCAGTTTCATAACGATTGCAATGATAGTATTTTCTCTGCAATTCATTTCTTTGGTAGGGTTGTTATTTATGAAGCTGGCTAAGCCATATTTTAACGTGATTTCCGGCATTCCGTTTTCATCCACTATGATTTTTTGGATCAGTAGTTCGATATCTTTATGCCCCAGAGTTCCTTTTGCAATTATGTGCTCCATGATATCCAGAGGATTTTTTAAACTGTCCGTTGCATCCGGTGCCTCTGTGGTAGATTTTTCCAGTTCTGTTAGCTGCATTTCCAATTCGTGAATTTGTTTACATAAATCTGCTTGCATAGAGTCATAAGCTTCACGGATAAAATCTTCATTGTGGATGGAAGTCTCATTTTCGGCAGCCAGTGATAAATCCTTTATTTTCTGTGTAAGAAGAATTTTTAGTTGATTTTTTCGGTCATCGATCGTGGTATGCAGTTCCTGTCTTTTTTGTTCTAAGCTTTTTTTCTCTGTTTGAAAATCCTCCGGATCATAGCCGGCAATTACGTCACTGAAAGCATTTTTGCACACTTGAAGATAGGTCAGGACGTCTCTCATAAGATCGGCTTCTTCAATCAAATGAGCCTTAGAACAATAACGTTTCCCTTTCGTATTATAAGTGGTGCAGATATAATATTTGCGTTCTCTGTCGGAGGTCCGGCGTTTGATCGGTGTGAGGCGGCTTCCGCAATCCTTACAGAACAGACAACCGCTAAATGGATTTGGAACTTCTGAACCTGCCCATTGTCCAAAGCTACCACGGTAGTTTGTGTGATTGCGTTTTTCTTTTAATTCCTGCACCAGAGAAAACGTAGTCTCATCGATAATTGCCGGATGATGATTTTCAAAAAGATACTGTTCTTCCCTGGGGATGCGACAGTCTTTGCCATGGATGGTTTTTCTGGCACGTTTTCGTAAGCGGAGCGTACCGATATAAAAATCATTGTCAAGTAAATCCCGCACCATGCTGTCTGACCAGCGAAAAGCAATGTTTCTTTTGGTTAACTGTCTGTTTTCTATTTCATGCTCGTGCTGTTTCATAGAGGGAGTAGGGATTTGCTGTTCATTTAAATAATTGGCAATCTTCCGGTAGCCAAGACCGGAAAGATAGAGCCGATAAATGGATCGGATGGATTCCGCTTCGGCAGGATCAATGCTGAACATCGTCGGATTGTCTGTGTCACGCCGATACCCAAACGGCGGTCTTGTCAGCAGTGCACCTTCTTTTTGCTTCGCACCTATGGCACGTTTGATTTTTTTACTGGTGTCTTTTACATATCGCTCGTTAAACCAGGTTTTAATCCCGATCGTATCATCGGCTGGTTCCATAGAATCATAGTTATCGTCGATCACAACCAAATGTTTTCCACGCTCCTGAAATTCGTCCAGTAATAAAAGCACTTTTGCGTTATGTCTGCCAAGGCGTGAAAAATCCTTGACATAGACAGTATCAATATCGTGATCCAGATCAGCCATCATCTGCTGAAATCCCGGTCGGTCAAAGACATAGCCGGAAACGCCGTCATCTTCGTACCAGCGATCGATGGCGATGCCATGATCGGCTGCATACTGGCTGATGATCAGCTTCTGGTTTTCTATGGAAACATAATTTTTTTTATCATCGTCTTTTGAGAGACGGACATATCCTGCATTCATAGAGGAGCCTTTCTGCTTGAATGTAAATAGTTTATGAAGCATTATGGAATGATATGACATCGTCTTTTGCCCCCCCTAATCGTTAAAAAAATTGACATATAGATCGCAGTGTGATATATATAATATATCGTAGTTCGATATATCGCACTAAAAAAGGAAATGGACAATGGATGCACATATAAAAAAAGTTTATGTTCCGATGACGGAGACCGGATTTTATATTCTGTTATGTCTGCGTTCTCCGAATCACGGATATGGAATTGTACAGAAAGTAAAGGAAATTACAGACAATGAAGTCATACTCGGTCCGGGAACCATGTATGGAAGTCTGTCAAAAATGGAAAAAGACGGATTGATCCAATTTGTCTGTGAAGAAGATAAGCGAAAAATTTATCAGATTACAGATCTCGGTACAGAAGTTCTGGAATTGGAGTGGAAGAGGATCCGCAGATTGTATCGCAATGCACAGGAGAGAATGGAATGAGTGATAAGAAAAAAGAAGTTCGCTGGTTTTCTATTATGGATTATGAAAAAGAAGCAGATTATCTGAGTAAAAGGCATCAGGAGGGATGGGAGTATCTGATGGATTTTAATGGATACTGTTATTTTCGAAAACCGATGGCTATGATGCAGCAAAAAGAAGAAATTTTTGCTGTCTGATCATAAATGGTTATATGTCCACGACCGAACATGGAGCACATAGACTTACGATCGTGTTTGCTGTATTAATGGTTTTATATATGGTTATCTTTTTACAGTTTGCCGTAAAATACTTTTTCTTCCGACAGAAATTAAAAAAATAAGATCAGTCGGTATCAGCCAAATGATTTTTGATCAGTGCCCGGATGCCATTATGGATATCGGCATCCGGATCGCCATCTGAAAAAGTGACAACCCGAAAACCGATGTCAGCATATTTTCTACGTTCGGCTTCAAATTCTTCCTGTGAAGGAAAATCACTGTGCCAGAGATAATACGTCGGTTTGTGCAAAAGACTCACATCTTTCAATGAAAGGTTTTATCACTATCATATAAAAGGTGGACAGTGTTGATGTGTGGATTTTGGGGGCAGTTATCTGTTTATTACTGCCGGATATGGAAGTAGATAAATAAAAAACTCTGTTCATTTTAGAACAGAGCACTTTTTTCTCATTAACGATAATGTCATCTCCTATGTGAACCTGATGATATAATATCATAGGCATGTAATGGGGGCAAATAGGCATTCCCCATATCTAAATCGTAACAGCAACCTGCGTAATATAATCCGAACTCTGTTCTCCACGGCTGGGTGGACCCTCTAAATAGATGTTGCGAAACGGTCCTGTGGTCTGGATATGGTTGGTCTCTACATAGGTATTTAAGGTAGCGATCGCAGTTCCGATCCCCTCATAAGGCCCGCGGTAATAGACACATAGAGCAGGGGATTCGGCAAACTCTGTCCGTTCTTCGCCTGCAAAATCGTCCTCGACCGGAATGCAGCACATCAGATCCAGACCCGTGTCAGGTTGTCCGATACGCATGGTAAACATTCTGGCAGACATGGACATCTTTCCGGTTCTGGCGGCGGCAATATAAGTGTCACGCAATTTGTCAGCCGCATCCTTTATATCCTTACATTGATATCTGCGGCAATAACATACCTGTTTTGGCAGGCGTACACGATGAATGCTTAAATCGCCCGGTTTTGCAGCACGAACCTGAAGTAACTGGATATTGCGGTCTAATGCAGCACGCAGATCCATCAGACGTGCCAGATGGTGGTCTAGATTTTTGGAATCATAATAATATTCCCGGATTTCTGAGAGAGACAGTCCTAAAGTCTGCAAAGAGCGGATGGAGCGGATCTGTGTCATATTGTCTGCAGTATAATAGCGGTATCCGCTGTTTTTATCCTTGATGGCGGGTGTCAGTAACCCCATTTCTTCATAGACAAGGATGGTTTTTCTGGTGATACCAAGAATTTTTGCGATTTCGCCTATTTTAAATAAATGATCGTCCTGCTTTTTCATGATCGTTCTCCGTTCTTTTTTGAAAAAAATATGTGGAATAAGGGTAGTTATCACTTGACTTGTCCCTTAGGGTACGATTTATAATTACTATAACAAAAAGTATGTAAGTTTACAAGGAGAATGCATATGAGAAAACGAAATCAAATGAAAAAAGGAATTGCAGCTTTGCTTTCGGGCGTATTGGCATTTGGAATGACGGCGGGAGTGATTCCCGGGTTCGAGGGAAGTAAGCAATCTGTACAGGCGGCAACCGGTATTGAACCGAGTGTGACAGCCTATGCAACAAAGGAACAGATGATGGATGGTACTTTTGCAACGGATTGGAGGAGCGGAACGGCTGCAAATGTAGGTGTGCTGGAATTTGGTAAGAATAGTACCCAAAAGACGCAGAAATGGTATATCTTAGGAAAAGATAAATATGTAGACGGTGATAATACCGTAATTTTTACAGTACAAGACGGAATTATTCCTCTCACAAGACCAAATGACGCACAGAAATATTCAACGACGACAAATGATAGAGCATATAAGGACATCTATGGAACATATCCAACCGGAAAGGAACCAACAACTGTACCTTGTAATCATTATGGAGCGAGTACTTTAAGAGCGGAACTGAATAAGATAGCGAGTGATACGGCCTGCTTTTCTACAGCGCAGCAGAACCTGTTGAATACGACCACGATAACAACAAAGTATACACTTTCCAAAGTGGAGTATTCCTATACGAATTCAGATAAATTATACGCTCCTGTTTTTAATCCTTCTTACAAACAACTCATAAGAATAGGAAGCAATGATCAAATATGGATATCGACGCGGGTCTATTGGGATAGCCAAAACCCGACATGGACGCGTTCGCCTATGAAGAATTATGGGGATCGTGTGTACGCTGTGTCGAGAACATTGAATTCGACCGGCTACCTTCCCGAACAGCTGATTAAAGCAGGCAGTGCTGCTTCTAATCTGAATCTGACAGATGTTCTCTTTGCATCATCGGCAGAAGCGGCAACTTCTGATACCGCAGTGTCAGGTGAGATTGCACAAGGGAAAGCAATGACTTTGCGACTGAATGGAGGCGGCAAGGATATTGGTACGGTAACCTGCAATGCTGACGCAGGACAGATCAATGCGAAAAAAGGAAATACCGCAGGTAATGTGGCACTTGTAGTACAAGGAAATGACGGAACGAAGGACTGGTATTACAGTAAACAGATCAGTGGAACAGATAATGTGATCGTAAATGCCTCTGATATCGCAGCAGAATCGAATACACCTTCTGATATTGATCTTGCAAATTGTAAAATCTGGCTGGAGGTAACGGAAGATAGTGTGGCTTATGCGGTTGAGGCAACAGCGACAACAGATGTGGTTAAGACCAATATTTCATCGGTAGAGATTACAGGGATTGACACACCGGTATCCAATACGGCATTAGATACTTCTGCTGTATGTGCAACCCAAGGGGTAAGCACAACTGCACCTGCTGTTACATGGACACCGAATGACATCAACGCAGGCTATAACACAATCTATACAGCAAGTGTTACACTTGCAGCATCTGCAAACTACGAGTTTACAGATTCTGTAATAGTGACCATAAATGGAAATAACGCAAATGTAACAAAGAATGAAGATGGAACCTTAACGGTAATATACACATTCCCTGCAACGGCAAAGGATAAACTTACAAGCATTACGGTACCGGGGACTGTTACAGTGGCGAACGGTACTGCTTATAAAGATATGAACCTTCCAACGCAGGTTAACATTGTGACAGAAGGAAATACGGTAGACAAAGCAGATGTTACATGGGATACAGCAAGTGGTAATTATGATCCGTCGGTATTGACAGAGCAGGTTGTAACTTTAAACGGTACGGTAACATGTCCGGAAAATATAGATGCAAATGGAGTAGCACTTACTACCAGTATCACCATTACAGTCAGTGCTGCAGGTATTGTAGGCGCACCGACTCCATCGGTAGAAAGCGGTACATATACTGAGAACCAGAAAGTTGCATTAGCATCTTCTACAGAAGGAGCAACCATTTATTATACAACGAATGGTTCAGAGCCGGGGAGAACGAGCGGAACAAGATATACAGGCCCGATTACTGTCCCGGGAACGGAAGGTCAGAGTATAACGACAACCCTGAAAGCCATTGCGGTAAAGAATGGTATGCAGGACAGTGAGGTAAAGACATTTACCTACACGATCAATATTCCAAAACCGATCGTTAAGCATACGATTACAGCTACAGCCGGAGCAAACGGAAGCATTTCTCCAAGTGGAAAAGTGGAAGTGGTCGAAGGAGCTGACCAGGCGTTTTCTATTACAGCAAATGAAGGCTATGAGATCGAATCCCTGAAAGTGGATGGAAAAACAGTAAATACTGCAGCAAGCTATACATTTCCAAATGTAAGGGCAGCGCATACGATAGAAGCAACCTTCAAACAAAAGATTACAGTAGAGAAACCAAGTATCGGTAAACAGCCACAGAATGTATCTGTAAAGGCAGGAGAACAGGCAACCTTTACAGTAAAAGCTACAGGAACAGACTTAACATATCAGTGGCAGATAAACAGAAACAATGGCAAGGGATTCGTAGATATTACCGGAGCAGACAAAGCAAGCTATACGACTGGTGTGGTAGACATGCTTTGCAATGGTTATAAATATCAGTGTGTGATCAGCAATTCTGCGGGTTCTGTTACAACGAATGCAGCAACTCTGACAGTGACAGAAAGTACGACACCATCACCGGATCCGGTTTCCTATAAAATCCTTGACGGTGCCAACAGTTCATGGACAGAGAATACAGATGGAAGTCTTACCATTCGGGGAAACGGTGAAATGGAGAAGTTCCAGAATGTAAAAGTGGATGGTAAGATCATTGATAAGAAAAACTATACGGTTACAAAGGGTTCCACGATCATCACATTGAAAGTGGATTATCTTAAGACACTTGCTACCGGAGATCATACGTTTGAAATCGTCTGGACAGATGGTTCTGCAACTACGAAGTTTGCAGTAGCAAAAAATAAATCCGGTGATAACAACAAAAACAACAATAACAATAATAAGAAGAACAACAGCAACAACGCTAAGAATAACCAGACAACACAGAACAATCCTACAGATACCAAGAAGAAGGAACAGAGTGTAACAGCTCCAAAGACGGGAGATACATCTGATATGACACTTTGGACCACACTTCTGATCGTATCCTTTGCAGGAGCAGCGGGAATCGTTGTAAGAAGAAACAATAAGACTTGTAAATAGGATTTCTGGTGAATAGCCGGAAGGTAAAATAACCGGAAGCGGTTTATAAGACAGGATAGAACAAGCTTCACTGACACGAGAGTGTTGGTGAGGCCTGTTTTTTTCTATAGGAAATACCGTGTTTCCTATAGAGCAAGAAGCCCTTCGGGCGAAGATGCGTATATCCGGTAGTTCGGATTGCAACTTTAAATTGCCATAGAAAATATATCTTGCTATAATTTATGGTAAAGAATAACAAAACAGGATTTTTCAGTATAAAGTTGAGGGATGAAAAGATGGAACTGGATATCATAGGATTGGTAAGTGCCTGTTCCTATGCACTGGACTGCATAGAGGCCGAACTGGTACATGTTACAAACAGGCATGGAAAAAGAGTTGCATACATCAGTGTATGTATGGCAGAAAAATTTGGAATTATAGGAGAGGCGCTGCAGGATTTAGCAATGTGTGCGCTGCTACACGACAATGCATTGACGCAGTACATATCGGAAGAGGTACGGCATGATCTGATCAAAGATCAGACCATGGATATTTCCTCTAAAAAATTAGGTGTTCACTGTGTATATGGGGAGCAGAATATCAAAAAACTTCCCTTTTATACAGATGTGACAAATGTGATCTTATATCACCATGAAAATGCAGACGGTACAGGACCGTTTAGAAAAAAATGGGAGGAAATCCCGCTGTTTGCAAGGATTATCCATTTGTGCGATACCATTGACATCATAGGAAATACCGGTGGTTATGATCAGCAGAACTGGGAGCAGGCAAAGGCATATTTAGTGAAATATGAAAATACGATCTTTGATGCGGAATGTGTGAAGGCATTCTTAGAAGTCTTTTCCGAAGAAAAATTTGCAGACATGGGAGGAGAAGAGTTAGAAAAACGCCTTTGGGAAAAGGTACCAAGAAAGAAGCAGTTCTGCGATGAAGGGACCTGTAAAGATCTTGCGGATTTTTTTGCACAGATCGTAGATTACAAATCTGAATTTACGGGGATGCATTCGATCGGAGTTGCCAAAAAAGCGGCAGCACTGGCAGAACATCTCGGTTATGACCGGTTAGATATTCAAAAAATCTATTTAGCAGGCGCACTTCATGATATTGGGAAAATGGCAATCGGAAATGAAATTTTAGAAAAGCCCGGACGGCTGACCGATGAGGAGTTTTCTAAGATGAAAAACCATGCCGGATATACCTATATGATACTGTCGGAAGTAGAGGATTTTGAAGAAATACGGGATTGGGCAGCACTTCACCACGAAAAGTTAGATGGCAGTGGATATCCTTTTGGTAAGACGGCAGAGGAGCTGAACGAGCCGGAGCGTATCTTAGCATGTGTGGATATCTATCAGGCTTTGACCGAAGACCGACCATATAAAAAGGGCATGACGCATGAGCAGGCATGTGGAATTTTAGAGGATATGGCACAAAAAGGGTGGATTGATGCCAAAATCACAGGGCAGGTCAGAGAGTGCTTCGGGGAAATTCATTAAAAAATCTTTTCCCGATATTCTTTCGGGGTGTTTCCAACCTGTTTTTTAAAGATCTTTGTGAAATAATTCACATCGGGAATTCCGCAGGCTGCGGCAATCTCCTGAATTTGTAAGTTAGTAGAATTTAAAAGAAAAATAGCATGTTCCACACGTTTCCGGTTCACATATTCTGTCAATGTTGAACCGGTTTCTTTTTTAAAAAGAGTGGAGAGATAACTGGAGTTGACACCGAGAAGCTCTGCCTGGGATTTAAGACTCAGATCGGCAGTTAAATCTGAGTCAATGCGTGTGAGGACTTTTCGGATTAACAGGGAATAGCCTTTCATGGAGTGATTTTTGACAAGCAGACAGTACTTGTGAGCCATTTCTTTTTGCAGGGAAAAAGCATCTTCCTCGGAGGTGAGAGCCTCGATCTGATGGGCAAAGCGGGAGGAAAGGCTGTCAATATGAAGAGGGTGGACCGTACCGGCTTCTGCGGCTTTGCGAAGCAGGGTATTGAGGATGATCGTGTAATTTTTCACATTACGAAGAGAGTCACTGGTGCGTGGCTCTAAATCTTTTGCCGGAAGGGCATGTAAAAACATCTCTGCTTTGTGAATCTGTCCTTTGGAGACTGCCTGTATCAGCATATTTTCTTTGTGATAGCGTTCCTCTAAAAACTTCATACTGAAAAGAGTCTCTTCCGGTGAGGAAGGAACCGGACGTTTAGCGACAGGCTGGTAATCAGAGGAAACAGATTTGTTGATTTCCTGAATAGAAAAAGCATCCATTCCACCGAAAAGTTCAGAACAGAGAACGTGTAAGGCAGTCAAAAGGAGCTGTTCATCAGAAACAGTGGTCAGTGACTGATAATAAAGCTGTAGCTGTAACAGCAGGGAATCGGGAAAAGATAGTTTTTTTGCATTTTCTAATAAGGACTCTGTGGAAATATTGCTCAGACGGTAAGGACCGAGAAGAGCATAGGCAGTTTCCGTGCCTTCAGGAAGCCGGAAAAAGAAATAGTGACAGAAAAACTCATCCTGAATCTTATAGACCCTTTGGGGCTTACAGTGGGAACAGAGGCGTTGAAACTCCAATAAATAATCGGTGTCCGGATTTAAAAGACGGCGCAGTCCTAAATCCGGATCAGGTATTGTTCCATGGCTATCGCAGAGAATACGGAAGTTTAGATGAAATTGTTCCAGTAATTTTTGGAAAAAATGAAGTTCAGCTTCGTGTTGCATGGCAGAGTCCTTTCTAAATTACATTTTCTTTTCGTAATATTATTTCCCATTTTCGTAGATTTTTTAGATTAATTTTAAAATTTATAAAAATTCATAAAAAAAGTACCAGAATAGCAAGAAATTCTACTCACGCTGTAACGAACAGATACGTTACAATCCGAATCACAACAGAGATAGAGGAGGAAAACGATGTTAGAACATTCTATGTTATATCCAAAGACAACATTGACAAGAAGAAGAATTTCCATGGATGGAATGTGGAAGTTTTGCTTAGATGAAAAGGCAGTCGGAGAGAAAGAAGGCTGGATGGATGGGATTCCGGGAGAGGAAATGATTCCGGTTCCGGCAAGTTTTCAGGATTTTTATACAGAAAAAGATATCCGGGAATATACCGGAGACTTCTGGTATGAGACAGATTTCTTTGTGCCGGGCGAATGGGAAGGCAGAGAGATTCTGCTTCGCTTTGGAGCGGCAACGCATCGTGCAGGTGTCTATGTCAACGGTATTCTGATTACGGAGCATGAGGGGGGATTTCTTCCTTTTAGTGCAGATGTGACAACTGTGGTACGCTACGATTCTTATAATAAGGTCGTCGTAAAAGTCAATAATGAATTGAACTGCACCAATATTCCATGCGGAGAGACGATCACACTGCCAAATGGAAAGAAGATGTCAAAGCCGTATTTTGATTTCTTTAATTATGCAGGATTACAGCGGTCGGTATACCTTTTGGCACTGCCGAGAGAATCCGTAGTAGATTTTGATTTGGATTATGCAATTCATGGGAAAAATGCGGAAGTTTCCTATCAGGTAAGAACGAATGGAGAGCATGCGGTACAGTTGGAACTTTTGGACGCTGAAGGTAACTGCGTGGCACAAAAGGATGGAAAAGAAGGTGTTCTGTATGTGGAAAACGCACATCTATGGCAGGTTCGTAATGCTTATCTTTATCGTCTGCGTATCCGCATTATGGATGGCGAAGAACTCATTGATGAGTATGAGCAGGAGATCGGAATCCGTACTGTGAAGGTAGAGGGAACGGATATCCTGTTAAACGGAGAGCCGGTTTATCTGCGAGGTTTCGGAAAGCATGAGGACAGCGATATCGTCGGACGAGGTTTTAACATTGGTATCATGAAGCGTGATTTTGAACTGATGAAGTGGATCGGAGCAAATTCCTTCCGTACTTCACACTATCCGTACAGCGAAGAAATTTATCAGATGGCAGACCGCGAGGGATTTTTGATTATAGATGAAGTTCCGGCAGTGGGAATGTTCCAGAGTCTGATGAATTTTATGGAGGCAAGTACCGGAAAGCAGACCGCTTTCTTTGAAAAAGAGACAACGCCGGTTTTATTAAAGGCGCATTTAAGAGCCATTGAAGAGATGATCGCAAGGGACAAAAATCATCCGAGTGTCGTTGCATGGAGTCTTTTGAATGAGCCGGAGACTACGAATGAGGCAGCCGTGCCATATTTTAAAGAAGTATTTGATCTTGCAAATAAGTTAGACATGCAGAAACGTCCGCGTACGTTTGCACTGATTATGAACTCCTTGCCGGATACCTGTAAATGTTATCAGTTCAGCGACATCATTGCACTCAACCGTTACTACGGATGGTATATGAAGGGGGGCTATGAGATCAGTGTCGCAGAAGAACTTTTCCGCAAAGAAATGAATGCATGGAAAGAGAAAAAATTAAATAAACCTTTTATTTTTACAGAATACGGTGCAGATACACTTGCTTCTGAACACAAACTTCCATCCGTGATGTGGAGTCAGGAATATCAGGACGAGTATTTAAAGATGACACATGAAGTCTTTGATTCCTATGATTTTATTAAGGGAGAACAAATCTGGAACTTTGCAGACTTCCAGACCACAGAGGGAATCATGCGCGTCAACGGCAATAAAAAAGGTGTCTTTACAAGACAGCGTCAGCCAAAGGATATTGCATACAAATTAAAAGAACGTTGGGAAAATCTGCCGTTAGATTACAAAAAATAAAACAGACGAGGAGAATACCATGGATAGAGAAAAGACAGTCCGTCCATTCGGTTGGCGGGATAAAGTAGGATATATGTTTGGCGATTTCGGAAATGATTTTACATTTCTGTTTGCCAGTACATTTTTGATGATTTTTTACACAAAGGTATTAGGGATCAGCATGGGACTTGTGGGAACCTTATTCCTGACAGCACGATGCATAGATGCATTTACCGATGTGACAATGGGAAGGATCGTAGACCGGATGCATCCGAAAAAAGACGGAAGATTCCGTCCATGGCTGCGTCGGATGTGCGCTCCGGTCGCAATTTCAAGTTTTCTGATGTACCAGTCCTCGTTAGCGGGTGCATCCATGACGGTCAAAGTCATTTATATGTTTGTCACTTATATCTTGTGGGGTAGCATTTTTTATACTTCGATCAATATCCCATACGGCTCCATGGCATCTGTCTTAAGTGCAGATTCCGATGACCGTGCCGCACTCTCCACTTATCGCAGTGTGGGGGCAACGTTGGCGGGACTTATCATTGGTGTCGGTGGACCGATGTTGGTTTATACGACCGATGCAGCGGGCAACCAGCTTGTGCATGGACCGCGTTTTACACTGATCGCAGGGATCTTTTCCCTAGGGGCAATCGGCTGTTATCTGTTGTGCTATTTTATGACCACGGAACGGGTAAAAATCGCCCCGACACACCATGAGGAACAGGTCAGCTTCAAAGAAACCGTCAAAGCGCTTGTTTCGAACAGAGCCCTGCTTGGGATCATCGCAGCCGCAATCTTATTGTTGTTGGCATCCCTGATGACACAGTCTGTCAACCAGTACGTTTTTGTGGACTATTTTAAAAATAAAGAAGCACTGGCGGTAATGAGTGTTGCCGGAATCCTTCCAATGCTTCTGATGGCACCGTTTACCGTGCCGATCACCAGAAAATACGGAAAAAAAGAAGTGGGAGCAGTCGGCTGTATCCTCGGCGGGATCGCGAGCCTGTTAATGTTCGTACTTCAGGTAAAATCCGCCGCAGTGTATATTGCCATTTCCGTGATCGGATATTTTGGCTTTGGCTTTTTTAATCTGATCATCTGGGCATTTATTACAGATATCATTGACGATCAGGAGGTGCGGACAGGCAAACGTGAGGATGGAACGATCTATGCAGTATATTCATTTGCAAGAAAAATCGGACAGGCACTCTCCGGAGGTCTGGGAGCATATGCACTGGCACTCGTAGGATATGATTCGACTGTTCAGGTGCAGACCGCAGAAGTGGCAGGCGGGATCTACAATGTGGCAACGTTAGTGCCGGGAATCCTTTATATCGGCGTGGGACTTTGTCTGATCTTTATCTATCCGTTGAATAAAAAGAGGGTAGAAGGGAATATTGCAGTTTTAAAAGAGAGAAGAGAGGTAAGCTATGAGTAAACGAGTGGTTACATTTGGAGAGATTATGCTGCGTTTAGCACCGGAGGGATATTACCGTCTGGTGCAGGCGGACAAATTAGGGGCAACCTATGGAGGAGGAGAAGCGAATGTAGCAGTGTCTTTGGCAAACTATGGATTTGATGCTGCATTTGTCACAAGACTTCCACAGCATGAGTTGGGACAGGCAGCAGTCAATTCCCTAAGAAAATACGGAGTAGATACGTCACAGATTGTACGAGGCGGAGAACGCATCGGCATCTATTATCTGGAAAAAGGAGCATCGCAAAGACCGTCCAAAGTCATCTATGACCGTACCGGTTCAGCACTCTATTCTGCCCTCAAAGAAGAATTTGACTGGGAAAAAATCTTAGAAGGAGCCGAGTGGTTTCATTTTACGGGGATTACTCCAGCGTTGAACGACGAGGTAGCGGCAATCTGTTTAGAGGCATGCAAAACTGCAAAAAAAATGGGTGTGAAGATTTCCTGTGATCTGAACTACCGTAACAAACTCTGGAGCAAAGAAAAAGCCGGACAGGTGATGGGAGAACTCTGCCGGTATGTGGATGTATGTATTGCCAATGAAGAAGATGCGGCAGATGTTTTTGGCATTCATGCAGCAGACACCGATGTCATCACAGGCAGCGTGAATCGTGAAGGCTATAAAGAGGTTGCGTCACAGTTAGCCCGGCAGTTTGGTTTTGAAAAAGTAGCCATTACTTTAAGAGAATCTATTTCTGCAAATGACAACAACTGGTCGGCAATGCTCTTTGACGGAACAGACTATTATTTTAGCAGAAAATACGCTATGCACATCGTTGACCGTGTAGGCGGTGGGGACAGCTTTGGCGGCGGTCTGATCGCAGCATTGTTAGAGGGTTACGACTCTGAAAAAGCAATTGAGTTTGCGGTGGCAGCTTCCTGTCTGAAACATTCCATTGAAGGAGATTTTAATCTGGTATCCAAAGAAGAAGTCCTGAAGTTAGCAGGTGGAGATGCCAGCGGACGTGTGCAGAGATAAATAATAAGTCTTAAATAGAACATGTTATATGAAAATATCATATAACAAGAAAGTTACATGGTGCTGTGTCAGTCACCTGACCGACCACCAAGGACTTTCCTGCCTTTTAAATCTTCCCAGCGAAAATCCGGCATTTCTTCCCTTGCAACTAAGAAGTTGCCGGCACGCTGGGTGAGCTGTGCAAAGTTTACAATTTTATCGTTTGCACCTTCATTATAGGTATAGACTGTCGTCTCCGGTCCCATGAAGCCGATATCCGCTTCATTCGAGAGCACGGCAGTCATTGTTTTGTCAGCACCAAAACCGGTTACCAGTTCTAAATCAATGCCTTCATCCTTAAAATAATCTTTTTCGATGGCAACATACATCGGTGCATAGAAAATAGAGTGAGCCACTTCGTTCAGTGTGACTTTTTGCAGTTGCTTTTCGGAGTCTTTAGAATCGGAACATCCGACAAACAGTGTCAGAACCATAGAAAGACTCAGAAACAGAACCATACATTTCTTTTTCATAGAATCCTCCGATTGTTTTTAGTTTAGCGTATGCCAAAATAAAAAAAATGTTAGAGGAATGTAAAGATTACAGGTAAGGATGCATACCTTCACACAGCTTTTCTTCAATCTTAATCAGGCGGTCGCAGATGTCTAAGGCTTTTTTGTCGGCATCCTCGTACTGGTTTCGGTATTTGTAGAGAGATTTGACACCCATATTGCAACCCTCGGTCATGAGGTCCGCAATCGAAGCATCACTGCTATCCATACTCAGTTTCATATTGGTTTTCATCCAGGACATTCCTTTTGCAATCGGATTAGGCTCCTTGTCAGAACTGTTGTACTCCGATAAGAGACTGTGCAGCTCGTTCCCTAAGGTTTCGTGGTGTTCTTTGCTTTCCGTGAGCAGATTCTTTAAATTATCATCGTGCACAAAGTCGAGTACCTCGTCAATCGAAGCCACTGCCATCTTAGTGCCAGCGTCACATTCCTTTAATAATTCAATCGTGTTTTGATTTTTCATAAAAATACCTCCGTTAAAGTTTAAAGTTAGGATGTCCCTATTTAAGGGAAATATGAGAACATTCAAGTATCCACATAATATTTTTTTGTATACTCTGTAACTTACACCAGCCAGATATTCCAAGTTTCCTTGTGCAAACCATTCCAATGAACCTCTGAAATCAGAAATCGTGTGCACCAGAGGGTTTCACGATTTCCTGAGTTTCATTTCCATTGCACAAAAAGAAACTTTCTATATCTGACTGGTGTAAGTTACAACAAGACATTGAGAAAATATCCTGTAGATATTTGAATCTTTATGGAAAAAAGCGAAAGGTCGTGCTATACTACATACGGACAAATCAGAGATACGATACGAGGAGTGATTGACATGAAAGATATTTTGGATTTGCACACACATACGATCGCGAGCGGACATGCATACAATACGATGAATGAGATGATTGCAGCCGCAAAATCGCGGGGACTTGAAATCTACGGGATTACGGAACATGCACCGCGGATGAACGGAAGCTGTACAGAGATGTATTTTCAGAATTTCAGAATTCTTTCAAGAGAAAAAGATGGAATGACTGTTTTGCATGGAGTCGAATTAAATATTTTAGATGCGGAGGGTCATGTGGATTTAACAGAGAGAGTGCTTGCGGAGATGGACATTGGAATTGCAAGTATGCATCTGCCGTGCTATACAAGCGGAGGGATTGTGGAAAATACAAAAGCCTATCTGAATGTGATGAAAAATCCATATGTCAACATTATCGGACATCCTGACGATGCAAGATTTCCTATTGATTATAAAGAATTAGTATTAGGGGCAAAGGAGCATCATGTGCTGTTAGAGGTCAACAATTCTTCCCTGTTACCGACAAGCTATCGTGGAAATCCAAGAGAGTCCTATGAAAAAATGCTTGCATACTGCAAGGAATATCAGGTGCCGGTGATCATGGATTCGGATGCCCATGCAGACAATGCAGTAGGAAATCACAGTGAAGCCGTAAACGTATTAGAGAGTGTGGATTTTCCGGAGGAACTGATCGCGAATACTTCTACCGAACTGATCCGTCAGTATCTGAACTATTATATATATATGGATTAGGGTGTCAAAAGGCGCCTCACAACTTAGTGGCTGGCAACTTGTACAAAGCTGAGTCTATTTTGTTCCGTTGTACGAAAATAAGAAAATCTAAGTCTGCCTGAGTCA